>Ga0326728_10001263_pt1 | contig 90711 bp, 92 predicted proteins | sample MB3enrmetagenome_FD_207602 | JGI IMG/M metagenome (GOLD analysis project Ga0326728, IMG submission 207602) | Lab enriched peat soil microbial communities from McLean, Ithaca, NY, United States - MB31MN | ecosystem: Environmental > Terrestrial > Soil > Wetlands > Peat | place: USA: New York... | reverse complement strand
GCTCCGAGTCCCCCGCCTCGGTCGAGTTATCCCCTGGTTTTCCTTGGTTGATCACGCTTACCTCCTACGCCCTTTATACACTAATTAAGGAGTAGGTCACTGTCTCATTCAGGCTGACACAAAGGGCCGCGTAGGACACGCGGCGCCGGGCAAAACCTGAATCGGATTTTCCTTACTTCGCGGCGGAAGCCGGAGCGGCGGTCGCAGCGGCAGGGGCGGCGGCGGTCCCGCTCACGGCAGCGGCTTTGGCGGCCTTCTTGTCCGCCTTCTTTTCAGCCTTTTTGGCTTTGGCGGCGGCGAGGCCGTCCTGGAGTTCCTTCAAGGCGGCGTTCAGGTCGTCGTTAGCCTTGCCCTTGTGATCGCCCAAATCAGCCTTGATGGCGGCGACGGCTTTGAGGGCGGCCTGGGTCGAGTCGATGGCGCGATCGACGGCGGGATATTCCGAGCCGGCGGCGGCAAAAACAGGGGCGGCCAAGGCGGCGGCCAGAACCAGGGCGGTGATCTTGCGCATGTTTCGTTTCCTCCTAGGGGTAAACGCCCGCCCCTTCAGCCAGGGAGGGCACGCTTCATTGTAACGGATTCCGCTCCGCAAAAACACTCCCCGGCGCCCCGGGAAAACCTATTGGACGCTCTTCGGAATCCACCAACGCGTGGGGGCTTCCCAAGCGTATCCGGTGTCCGTCTCCAACAAGCCCTGAAACTTGAGGCTCACGGCGCTCAGGCTGTCCGGAGCGTACAGGAAGGCCACCGGCTGCAATTCCGCCAAACGCCGATGAAAAGCTCGGTAAAGGGCGATCCGCTTGTGCGGATCGAAGGTCGTTCGGCCGCTCTCCAAAAGGCGGTCGCATTCGGCGTCTTGGAAGCCGATGAAATTCAACTCTCCAGGATGGGTCTGGCTGCTGTGCCAGACCGGATACTGGTCCGGATCCAGCGACAACTGCCATCCGAGCAAAACCGCGTCGAAACTCTGCTTGTCGATATGGTTCGAAATCAGATCGGACCATTCCAACACCTGCACATGGACCCGAACCCCGATCTTCAAAAACTGCTGTTGGAGGATCAACACCGTCTTTTCGCGGGGGCTGTTCCCTTTGTTGGTCAGGATCGTGAATTCCAAGGGCTTTCCGCCCTTGATCCGGACGCCCTCGGGCCCAGGGCGCCATCCGGCCTGGTCCAGCAGGGCCGCGGACCGGGTCAAATCCAGGGCCAAAGGCGCGACCTGGGGATCATAGGCCTGCATCAGGGGCGAATACGGTCCGGAGCAGGGCCTCGCCAAGCCGAGCATCACTCCCTGGATCAATTCCTGACGGTCGATCGCGACCGACAACGCCGTCCGCACGCGCACATCGTCGAAGGGCGCCTTCCGAAGATTGAAGCCCAGATAAGTGTATTGATCCATTCCGGGAAAACGGAAGCTGCGCAGCGAACGTTCGAACGCCTCCCCTTTGGCTTCGTTGACGTACTGTTCGGGCTGAAGATCCATACCGTCGATTCCGCCGGTCTTCAGCTCCAAGAGTTGGGTCGCCGTCTCGGGGATGAACTTGACCAATAGCCGCGAAATCCGAACCGATCCCCCGAAATACTCCGGGTTCGCCTCCAATTCCGCGAATTGCTTGTCTTTCCATTCCTTGAGACGGTACGGCCCCGTCCCGATGGGAAGACGGTTGAAGGGGTCATGGACAAGGTCCTTGCCTTCGAGCAGATGCTTCGGCAGCAAACCCTGGCTCCACGCCTCCAAGGCCGGCGCGAACGGCTTGCGGTAACGGACCTTCAGCGTCAAGGGGTCGGGGACGCTCATGCTTTCGACCAAATCAAAACCGCTCTTGCGCGGGCTCGGTACCTTGGGATCGAGGATGCGTTCCACCGTGAACTTGGCATCCTCGGCGGTGAAGGGTGCGCCGTCCTGCCATTTCACCCCGGGTTTAAGATGGAAGACGATGGTCCGCCCTCCGTCCAAAACCTGCCAGGAGGCCGCTAAATCGCCTTCCAACTCCAGCTTGGGGTTGTACCGCACGAGACCGTTAAAAATCTCGTCGCAAAGGTCCAGGCTGGCCGAATCATGCGCCAGGATGGGATTCAACAAGGCCGCCTCTCCGGCGGTGGCCAACACCCTTGTGCCTCCGGCGACGGGCGTGCTTTTATCCGGGATATTCCGGTAATCGGGCGCTCCGCGGTGGCAGGAAACCAAGGCCAGAACAGCGGAAAGGCCCAAAGCGAAAATACGTTTCATGGGTTCCTTTAAAGAAGAGGCTTTTCGCCCACAAATAGGGTGGCGGTCCCGAACGTCAGGGGATGGGCCCGCACGCGCGTGAGACCGGCGGCGCCCATGCGCTCCAAGGTCCGCTCCGGCGGCGGAAAATTCCGGATGGAATCGCGCAGATAGCGGTACCCGTCCGGATGGCCGCTGAGGAGACGGCCGACCAGGGGCACATAGACGTCCAGGACGGGGGCGTACGCCGCTCGCATCGCCATCGAAGACGGTCGGGTAAGTTCCAGGACCAACACTTTGCCGCCCGGCCGGACCGTCCGCGCCGCCTCGCTGAAAAAGCGATCCGGGTCGGTGATGCTGCGCAGGACCCAGGCCGAAACGGCCGCGTCAAAGGAAGCGTCGGCATAAGGCAGTTCCAAGGCCGACCCCCGGGTCCACTTTAAGCCGAAGCGGTCCTTGGCGCGGGCGCGGGCGAGCATGCTCGCCGAAAAATCCAGCCCTTCCCCGGCGATCCCGGGGACACGCCGGGCGAAGTCCAGCAGAAGGTCCCCCGTGCCGCAGCCGATATCCAGGACGCGGGCGCCCGCTCCCAGGCCGCTTTCCCGCACCAAGCGGCGGCGCCACAGCACATCCAAGCCAAAGGACAGCAGATGGTTCGCCAGGTCATAATGGGGCGCGACCGCGTCAAAGACGCCTTCGACATAGGCCTCCTTGTCCCCGGGCGGCGGGGCCTTCGGGCCGTCGTAGGAGGTGTATTCCGGTTTCAGGTCGGGCATCGGTGGAACCCTAAGAAAGCTGATTTCTTTGTCCCCAGGTAATCGGTAAAGATCAGGCAAGCATTTTCACCCGAAGCATGCATGAAACCACACTGCTTTTAACCACCCAGAAGTATGAAGCCCCCAATTTAAACAATCACCGCGGATTTTGCCCACGCAAGAACCTGTACCGCCGCCCCTTTGAACCCTTCGACTTCCGAAGGACTCGGAACATCGCCGGTGCCTGGATACCGTTCCACGGATCCAAAGGGCGAAAGCATCTAAAAAGAGCCTTGGCGGGTGGGTCAGGCCCCTCCCCCACCAGTCTCGCCATCAAATCGGTCAAATCATGGGTCCTGGGAACCCCAAGCCCGCGGTGGATCAAAACGGCTTTGAGCGCCTTCTCAACGCATTGTTGAAAATGAAAACAAATCAAATTTGGATGGATATGTCCGGCCTTAGTACCCAAAACTGCGTAATCAAGGTCTGCTTGGGCCCGAAGTAGCCACTGTGCTACCGCGTCCCGTCGAGCCGCATCATCCTGCGTCATAAACCAACCGGCCGTTGTCCAGCGCCTCTTTGTAGATATAACCCTCAACCGCCCGATAACGTTCCATTGTGCTCTTCCGGGCGACCAAAATGTCTATGGGCATCTGAATCCCGTCCATGGCCTGTCTAATGCGTCCGGATTCGAGGTAGTCCTTCTCAACCGAATCGTCGACAACCACCAGCATATCCAAGTCATTTGGCCGGCTTCCATCCGACTTGGGATGAGCGCAGGAGCCAAACAGATATACCTGTTTTGGGCGCGCGACCTCAATGGTTCGACGCACAACTGCGTCCACCTTTTCGGGTGTCACATCCCACCGGAAATCTTTGTCAAACCCAGGCATCGGCATAGAGGAATCCTAAATCTTTCCGGAAATGCCCGCAACCCAAGCCCCAAAGAGAAGGCCTATAGGATTACGGTCTTTCTCCCCTTCCCCCCCACATTCTGCGCACGCCTGGAATCGTCCCACCACAAGTCAGGCGACCTTCCCCCTGGTCCGAAGCTGCTCGTTAAAAAGATCTGCGGCAAAAAAAATGGCGCCGGAAGGATAACCCTCCGGCGCCTATTTTCCCTTATCCGATCAGTGCTTGCCCGAAGCCGGAGCCGCAGGAGCGGACGCGAGCGGTTTGGCCGCGGGAGCCGCCTGGGCCGGAACCTGGCCCGCCGCTTGCAGCGGAGCCGATCCCGAAGCCTGGGAGCCGGGCAGACCCGGAAGCGCCGGCGCGGACGCCGGAGCCGGGGCCTGTTGGGCCGGCAGATCGGCCACGGCGCCGCGGTAGCGGCCCGCGTCCGACACGGCCAACCTGGCCAGGACGATGCAGATCACCATGAACGCGACGGCCAGGCCGGCCGTCACCTTGATGAAGAACTCGCGTCCGCCCGAGCCGCCGAACATGGCCTGGCTCGCGCCGCCCATGCTGAAGCCCACGCCGGCGCCCTTGCCCTGCTGGATCAGGACCAACACGACCAGCATCAGGCACACCAGGACGAACAATCCGTACAAAGCGATTTCCATTTGCTACCCCTTGGGATTGAAGTTCAGAACTTGACCAGGGCCTCGAAGCTTTCCGGCTTCAGGCTGGCGCCGCCGACGAGCGCGCCGTCGATGTCGGGCTGCGACATCAGCTCGCGCACGTTGTCGGGCTTCACGCTTCCGCCGTATTGGATGCGCGTGGCTTCGGCGACCGCGACCCCGAAACGCTCCTTGAGCAGGCCGCGGATGTGGGCGTGGACTTCCTGGGCCTGGGCCGGGCTGGCCGTCTTGCCGGTGCCGATCGCCCAGACGGGCTCGTAGGCGATGACGACGTCCTTCATGTCGGCTTCGCTGAGGCCTTCCAGGCCGCCCAGGGTGTGGTCCTTGACCACTTCGAAGGTGCGCCCGGCTTCCCGCTCGGCGAGGGTCTCGCCGACGCAGAGGATCACGCCCAGGCCGCCCGCGAGGGCCGCCTTGACCTTTTTATTGGCCGAGACGTTGGTTTCGGCGAAGTACTGGCGGCGCTCGCTGTGGGCGATGAGGACGTGGCGGACGCCGAGTTCCTTGAGCATCCCCACGCTGATTTCGCCGGTGAACGCGCCTTCCTTTTCAAAATGGCAGTTCTGGGCGGCCAGTTCAATGTTGCTGCCCTTGAACTCGGCGGCCAGGGCGGGAAGCGCGGTGAAGGGGGCGGCCACGGCCACCTGGACCTTGTCGACGCCCGCGACTTTCGCCTTGGCTTCTTTGGCGAAGGCGACGGCCTCGGCCACGGTCTTGTACATTTTCCAATTGCCGGCGATGAACTTTTTCCTGCTCATGGTGCCTTCCGAATGCGGGGGCCGCCCCGAATGGCCGGCCCCCGTCCTGGGGTGGATGAAAGGAACGCTCTTACTTGTCCGTCAAAGCCAACACGCCCGGAAGCGGCTTGCCTTCCAGGAATTCCAACGAGGCGCCGCCGCCGGTGGAGACGTGGCTGACCTGCTTGGAGAGCCCGGCCTTCTTGATAGCCGAGGCGGAATCGCCGCCGCCGACCACGGTCACGGCGCCGGCCTTGGTCGCGTCCGCCAAGGCCTGGGCCACGGCGAAAGTCCCCTTGGCGGTCGCTTCGATCTCGAAGACGCCCATGGGTCCGTTCCACAGGACTGTCTTGCCCCCGCGGACGATTTCGGAGAACTGCGCGGCCGTCTTGGGTCCGATGTCCACGCCTTCCCAATCGGAAGGAATCTTGTCCATGTCGACGACCTTGATCTGACCCACGCTGCGGCCGGCGAAGTCGAACTTGTCGGTGATGACGCAATCGACCGGCAGGACGATCTTGTCGGAATGCTTTTCGAGCAGTTCCTTGGCCATGGCGACGCGGTCCGGTTCCACCAAGCTGAGGCCGGTCTCGTAGCCCTTGGCCTTGGCGAAGGTGTAGGCCATGCCGCCGCCGATGATCAGCTTGTCGACCTTAGGAAGCATGCTGTTGATGACGTCGATCTTGCCGCTGACCTTGGCCCCGCCGATGATGGCGACGAACGGACGCTTCGGGTTCTCCAGGGCGTGCCCCAAGAAGTCGAGTTCCTTCTTCATGAGGTAGCCGCTGGCGCGCAGGGGCAGGGTGATGCCGGCGACCGAGGAATGGTCGCGATGGGCGGTGCCGAAGGCGTCGTTGACGTAGACGTCGCCCAGTTTGGAAAGTCCGGCGCGGAATTCGGCGACCTTGGCCTTGTCGGCCGACAGCTTGGTGCCGTCCTCAAGCTTGACCTTGCCCTCTTCTTCGATGTGGAAGCGCAGGTTCTCCAACAGCAGGACTTCGCCGGGCTTGAGCTTGGCGGCCGCGCTTTCGACTTCGGGACCGACGCAATCGTCGGCGAATTGCACGGGGCGGCCCAGCAATTCCTGGAGCTTGACGGCGACGGGCTTGAGGCTGAATTCCATCTTGCGCTGGCCGTCGGGACGTCCCAGGTGGCTCATGACGACGAGCGAGGCACCCTTGTCCAGCAGGTATTTCAGGGTCGGCAGGGCCGCGGCGATGCGCTTGTCGTCTTCGACCTTCCCGTCCTTGATCGGGACGTTGAAGTCGACGCGCACCAGCACCCGTTTGCCCGTGACGTTCAGGTCTTCCACGAACAGTTTGGCCATGGTGTGATCCTGCATGAAAGGGGCGCCCTTTTGCGGCGATGGCAGGCGCCCGTCAGTTGGTCGGCGGCGGGAGGCACGGCCCCCCGGAAAGACGCGATGCCGTGGGGCTTTTCCAAGGGCCTTGCAGCCCGGGAACCCGCCCTCACGGCACCTTCAGGAGCCCTTCCCGGACCTCGCGGCCCGGGAAGGTTTCCCCGAACGAACAGGCCTTTTAGAGGCCCTTGGAGATCACCAGCTTGGTCAGATCGACGACGCGGTTGGAATAGCCCCATTCGTTGTCGTACCAGCTGATCAGCTTGAAGAAGTTCTTGTTCAGCTCGATGGAGGAGCCGGCGTCGAAGATCGAGGAGCGCTTGTCGTGGATGAAGTCGCTGGAGACCACTTCGTCCTCGGTGTAGCCCAGGATGCCCTTGAGGTAGGTCTCGCTGGCCTTCTTCATGGCCGCCTTGATCTCGACCAGGCTGGTCTCCTTGACGGTCTTGAAGGTCAGGTCAACCACGCTGACGGTCGGGGTCGGCACGCGGAACGACATGCCGGTCAGCTTGCCCTTGACTTCGGGCAGCACGAGCGCGACGGCCTTGGCGGCGCCGGTCGAGCTGGGGATGATGTTGATGGCCGCGCTGCGTCCGCCCTTCCAGTCCTTCTTGGAGGGGCCGTCGACGGTCTTCTGGGTGGCCGTGTAGCTGTGGACCGTGGTCATGATGCCTTCGGACAGGCCGAAACCTTCCTTGATGACGACATGCACCACCGGCGCCAGGCAGTTCGTGGTGCAGCTGGCGTTGGAGATAATCTTGTGGTCCTTGGACACCTTGTCGTCGTTGACGCCCATGACGACCGTGATGTCTTCGCCCTTGGCGGGCGCCGAAATGATGACTTTTTTGGCGCCGGCGGCCAGGTGTCCCTTGGCCTTTTCGGCGTCGGTGAACAGGCCGGTCGACTCGATCACGAGATCGACGCCCATGGCGGCCCAGGGCAGTTCCGCCGGGGTCTTGGCGGAGACGACCTTGATGTCGCGCCCGTCGACGATCAGGATGTCGTCCTCGGCCTTGTCGGCGGCCGACTTCTTGGAACCCACTTCGCCCTTGAAGGCGCCTTGGATCGAGTCGTACTTCAGCAGATAGGCCAGGTTGTCGGCGGGGACGATATCGCCGACGGCCACCACGTCGAATTCCTTGCCGAACAGTCCCTGCTCGTGCAGGGCCCGGAACACCAGGCGACCGATGCGGCCGAAGCCGTTGATCGCGATCTTGACTGCCATGAAAGCCTCCGATTTAGGATCGTCAGTGGAACACTGAGGTGCAAAGATTATCCTTTTTCGGACGGCTTGAAGTCAAGGACGCAAGGCTTTATGCTGGGACCCGCGTCCGACACCCCATTCCCCCATTCCAGTATTCCAGAGGACCGCATGTTTAAAGTCGTCTTGGTGCGCCATGGCGAAAGCCAATGGAACGCCGAAAACCGCTTCACCGGCTGGACCGACGTCCCCTTGGCCGAAAAAGGCATCCAGGAGGCCCGCGAGGCCGGAAAAACCCTGTTGAAGGAAGGTTTCGCCTTCGATTTCGCCTATTCCAGCGTGCTCAAACGCGCCAACCAGACCCTGAACCTGGCCCTGGAAGAGATGGGCGCGTTGTGGCTCCCGACCGTCAAGGATTGGCGCCTGAACGAGCGCCACTACGGCGCCTTGCAGGGGCTGAACAAGGCGGAAACCGCCGCCAAGCACGGCGAAGACCAGGTCAAAGTCTGGCGCCGCAGCTACGACATCCCGCCGCCCGCCCTGGAACTTTCCGACGAGCGCCATCCTTCCAAGGACCGCCGCTATCAGGGCCTGCCCGCCAAAGCCCTTCCCTGCACGGAAAGCCTCAAGGACACCGTCGCCCGCGTCGTCCCCTACTGGGTCGGCGAGATCGCCCCGCGCGTCAAGAGCGGCCAACGGGTGATCATCGCGGCGCACGGCAACAGCCTGCGCGCCCTGGTGAAATACCTGGACAACATCAGCGACGAGGCCATCGTGGAATTGAACATCCCCACGGGCTTGCCGCTGGTCTACACCCTGGACGCGGACCTGAACCCGATCGACCGTAAATACCTGGGCGATCCTGAAAAGGTCAAGGCCGCCCAGGACGCCGTCGCCAAACAGGGCAGCGTCAAAAAATAGCCCCAAACCGAACCCAAGAAAAAAGAAAACCCCGGACCGCGAGGCCCGGGGTTTTCTTTTGGCGCGAACTTTCCGTTTAGATACGTCCCTTCGGACGCCTCAGTCCTCGGCCGGACCCGACGACGCCGAAAGCGGCCGCATCCGTCCGATCTTTTCCTCTTCCTGTTGGCAAGGCACGCACAACTTCGCGAAAGGCAGGACCTTCAAGCGCGCCAAAGGAATCGGCTTCCCGCAGGTCTCGCAAAGCCCGTAATAGCCTTCCTCCACCCGTTCCAAAGCCTTTTCCACCGCGGCGAGGCGGGCCCGCTCGGTTTCGCTGAGGCTGTTGGCGATGTCCTTGTCGTAACTGTCCGAAGCCTGGTCGGCCAAGTCCAGCACGTCCCCGTCGGTGCTCTCATTGCTGGCTTCCTGGTTCACATAAACGTCCCGCACCAGGTTCGCCTTGAGCTCTTGGAGCATCTTTTTATAGGGCTCCATTTCTTTCTTGTTGAGCGGGCTCTTCGCGGGCTTCGGTTTGGCGGCGGGAGGAGCGGCCTTGGCGATCTTGACGGCCTCTTCGCGGACCTCCGTACGCTCCTTGGCGGGCGTCCTGGGATCCGGGCTACTCTTCGTCTTCGTCGTCCCCGTCGCCGTCTTCGTCGTCCCAGTCTTCTTCTTCGTCGTCAAGGTCGTCCTCCTCCAAGTCCTCGTCTTCCTCCTCCTCGTCGTCGAGATGGTCCTCGTATTCGTCGAGGAGACCGCTCCCGGTACGACGTCGGCCTTTTTTGGGGCTCCCTACATACTCCACGTCTTCTTCAGAATCAAGGCTTTTTTCATCGCCTTCTTCCTGAAAATCTTCGCCTTCCTCTTCGTCGGCGACGTGGAAGCCCGCTTCGTCGAGCTCCTCGTCCTCGTCCGCTTCGAGGCCGTTGTCCGCCTGGTTGGCTTCGTCTTCGACCACTTCCTCTTCTTTGCGTTTACGCGGCATGTCCGTCTCCTTCCTGGGCGAGCACTCGGGCGGCGCTTCGGCCGCGGGTTTTGACCACTTGCAGGTATTCCAAGCTGGCGTCCGCGGGCCCCTGGATACGGCAGCCCGAGGCTTGCAGCGAACGGATGGCCCGGACCGCTTCGCGGTCCAGGCGCTCCCCGGGCACCACCAAGGGAATGCCCGGAGGATAAGGCGATATGGTCTCGGCGGAAACGCGGCCCACGGCTTTTTCCAGGAGCACCCGTTCTTTGGGCGCAAAAAAAGCGTAGCGCGGGTTGACCGCCGGCCGGGCGGCGAAGCCCGGAAGTTCCCAGCGCACCGGCTTGAGACGGCGGCGTTTCCCTTGGGACTTCGCCCGAACGGCGATGCTCCGCAGCGCCTTGACCAGGCGCACGATCTCCTCTTCGACGTTCCCGAAACTCACGATCAGGAAAACGCTGAAGAGATCCGCGTATTCCACTTGTATGCCGTGCCGATGGTTCAGGTCGTTGGCCACCTGGTAGCCGGTCAGGCCCTGGCCCCCGACCGCGATCGTCAATTTGGTCTCGTCGAGATCGTAAATGCCGCCCTGCCCGATGGCTTCCCGGCCGAAACACCGGTATCCCTCGATCCGGTTGATCTCTTCGCGGGCTTTGCGGGCGAGCTTCAAGGCCCGGCCGATGAGACGGTGGCCGTCCATCGCCATCTGGCGGCGGGCCATGTCGATCGAAGACATCAGGATGTAGCTCGGCGAAGTGCTCGTCAGCAGTTTCAGCACCTTCCGGACCCGCCCCAGGTCGATCCGGGCGGATTTGGCGTGCAAAAGGCTGCTTTGGGTCATGCCCGCGAGGATCTTGTGCGTGCTCTGCACGCACATGTCCGCGCCGGCCTCCATGGCCGAGAGCGGCAGTTCTTCGTGGAACTTGAGATGCGGGCCGTGGGCTTCGTCGACGAGCAGGGGCAGGCCCCGCTCGTGGACGAGCTCCGCGATGCGTTGGACGTCGGCGGCGATCCCGTGGTAGGTGGGGCTCGTCACCAACACCGCCTTGAGTTGCGGCCAGCGCTTAAGCGCGGCCTCCACGGTCCCGACGGTGACATTGGAATACAGTCCCAGGTCGGCGTTGACCTCGGGGCGCATGAACACCGGTTCGCAACCGGCCAAGAGGACCCCCGCCAGCACGCTTTGGTGGGCGTTCCGGGGCACCAGCACCAAATCGCCGGGCTGGCAGGTGCTTAGGATCATCGTCTGGTTGCCGGCGGTGGACCCGTTGACCAAAAAGAAACTGGCGTCGGCGCCGTAGGCTTCCGCGGCCAAAGTTTGGGCGTCCTTGATCACCGAGCGCGGTTCGTGGAGGCTGTCGACCTCCGCCAACAACGTCAAATCCATGTCGAAAACCGCCTCGCCGACGAAATGGCGGAACGCGGCCGGGATGGCGTGCCCGTGCTTATGCCCCGGGGTATGGAAACTGACCTTGTGCTTGCGCACATAATTGACGACCGCTTCGTACAGCGGCGCTCGGTCCTGTTTCAGGGGCTTGGAATTCCCAGCCGTGGCGCTCATGGACTCCCGTATTTAAAAAAATGCGGAAACCGACGGTTTCCGCATTTGACCCCAGCTTAGCGTCGCACCCTTAAGGGTGGGCATGCCGGGCCGAACTTTTCCCGCGGCGCAGCGAACGTCGCCGCTTAACCACCGCTTTGGAAACGTGTCCCTTCAGGTCGGGAGCCGTCCGCACCGGGGTTTCTTCTATCCCCTGGACGGCGATGGGCTTGTGGCTCATCCCCTCCAGACGCAAAATCCCGCGTTTAAACTCGTGGTATTCGCTGCGGGCGGAGCTCAAATGCTGGGCCAAATAGCGCTGGCAAACCCTTGGGTCGACCACCGGGCCGCAGGTGAAAATGTCGACGCTGGCGAAGCCGTATTCCGGCCAGGTGTGGATCGCCAAATGGCTCTCCGAGATCACCACCACGCCGCTCACCCCGTAGGGATTGAACTTGTGGAACAGGCTCTTCACCACGGTCGCCTTGCTGGCTTTCGCCGCGCCGATCAGGAGCTCCTCGATGCGATTCGTGTCGTTCAACAGCAACTTTTCACAGTCGAAAAAATCCACCGTGACCTGGCGGCCCAAATAATCCACCGGGCCGTCAAAGGGATGCCGCGCCTTTTCGCGCTTAAAAGTCTTGGGCGACGCGTTCGCCGCCGGAATGCGCTCCTGATTTTCCAATCTCCGCCTAGCCTCCTCTGCCTTTCCGCCTGCGCGCGGCAAAAAAACGGGCACCGTGAAGAACAACGCGGACTATACCGCCCCGTGAAATGCGGGTCAACAAAAGATCACGCAAGGGTCCCAAAGAGCAACCATTCCCGGTTCCCTTTGGCCCCCGGCACCGGGCTTAAAAGGCTTCCTGAGACGCTCAATCCGGCTTCTTCCGCCCAGCGGGAGGCCTCCGCGAGAATCCGCTCGCGGACGAGCGAATCCCGAACCAGCCCTCCGGGGCTCACTTCCCCGACCGAAGCCTCAAATTGAGGTTTCACCAACACGGCCCAAGCGCCCCTTCCCGGCTCCAACCAGCGGGCCAAAAGTGGGAAAAGCGGCTGGACCGACGTGAACGAAAGGTCGGCGCAGGCGAAGCCCGGAACGCCGTAGGGGGCGGGGTCGAAGGCCCGGTAATCCAGGCCTTCGAGGCTGAGCACCCGGGGGTCGCTCCGCAGGCTCCACGCCAATTGGTTGTGCCCGACGTCCACCGCGACCACCCGGGCCGCGCCCCGTTGCAGCAGACAGTCGGTGAAGCCCCCGGTGCTGGCACCCAAGTCCAGGCACAGGCGCCCCCGAACGTCCAGGCTTCCCGCGTCCAGGGCCGCTTCCAGCTTGGCCCCGGCGCGGCTGGCGAAAAGCTTCACGCCCCGCAAGCGAAGGGAGGCCTCGGGGAGGATTCGGACGGCGGGAGATTCCAGGAGCGTGTCGCCTGAGAGCACCTGCCCCGCCAGGATGAGCGCCCGGGCTTCCTTGAGATCCCGGGCCAACCCGCGCGCCACAAGGGCCTCGTCCAGGCGCCCGGAGAGGGGCTTCAAGCGCCGACCCTCAAGCGACTTTAAAGCGGGACTTGGCCACCAGGGCGCGCACCCGCCCGGCGATCCCCTGGGCGTCAAAGCCGCACAAGGCGCGCAGTTGCTCCGGTGTCCCGTGTTCGACGAAGGCGTCGGGGACACCCAGGCGGCTGAACTGCCTCGGCACCAAGCCCTTTTCGGCGAGATGTTCCAGGACCCCGGCGCCGAAACCGCCGACGACCGCCCCGTCCTCGACCGTGATCAGCACGGAATAGTTCCGGGCGCATTCCTCTATAAGTTGGGTGTCCAGCGGCTTGGCGAAGCGGGCGTCCACGATGCGCACACGGATTCCGTCCGCGGCCAAGGTCTCCGCCGCCTTCAAGGCCTCCGCCACCGGTTGTCCAAAGGCCAGCACGCAGGCGTCCGGTCCGTCCTCGAGAATCCGGCCTTTGCCGACTTCCAGGGGATCTTCGCTCAGGCCCCTGCCTTCGACCACCACCCCCCGGGGGATACGGATACAGCTGGGCCGCGACAAACTCAGGCCTGTCGCCAGCATGCGCACAAGCTCTTCGCGGTCGCTAGGGGCCATCAACACCATGTTCGGCACCGGCCGCATCAGGCAAACGTCCAGGACGCCGTGGTGCGTCGGTCCGTCGTCCCCGACCAATCCCGAACGGTCCAAAGCGAAGACCACCGGCAATTTTTGGAGCGCCACGTCGTGGATCGCCTGATCCAGGCTCCGCTGAAAGAAAGTGCTGTAGATGGAGACGACCGGACGGACCCCCCGCGTCGCCATCCCGGCCGCCAGGGTGACGGCGTGTTCCTCGGCGATGCCGACGTCGAAAAGGCGGGCCGATATCTCCCGGTCAAAGGCCTGAAGGCTGGAGCCTTCGACCATCGCCGGGGTGATGACCGCGACCCTTGGATCCTGGCGGGCGGTCTTCAGCAAAGCCTCGGAAAAAGCCGTCGACCAGGTCTGGGGCTGGGTCCCGGTCGTGAGCGCCGCGCCCGTGGTCGTGTCGAATCCCTTCGCGCCGTGGAAACGGACAGGATCTTTTTCGGCGGGAGCGAACCCTTTACCCTTGCGCGTGACGGCGTGCAGGAGCACCGGCCCCTTCATGCCCCGGATGCGCTTGAGGATCTGGATCAGCGCCTCGCAATCGTGCCCGTCGACCGGACCGACATAGGTGAAGCCCAGTTCCTCGAAGAACACCCCCGGCGACACCACGCTCTTGGCGAATTCCTCGACCAAATGGGCCAATTTGGCCACTTGGGCCCCGATACCGGGGACCCCTTTGACGAAAGTTTCCGCCCTTTCGCGCAGGCTGGTGTAGGTGCGGCCGGTGATGATGCGGGAAAAATACTTGGACAGCGCGCCGACCGGGCGGCTGATCGACATTTCGTTGTCGTTGAGGATCACCAAAAGGTCGGTCTTGCGGTGGCCGACATCGTTGAGGGCCTCGAAGGCCATCCCGTTGGGGATGGACCCGTCGCCGATCACGCAGACGACCCGTTCCTTGGTCCCCAGCAAATCCCGGGCGCGCGCCATTCCTGCGGCCGCCGAAATGCTGGTGGCCGCGTGGCCGGCGCCGAAGGAATCATGGGGGCTTTCGTCCCTCCGCAGGAACCCCGAGATTCCGTCCTTTTGCCTGAGCGTATGGAAACGCGCGGCCCGCCCGGTGAGGAGCTTGTGGGTGTAGCCCTGATGGCCGACATCGAACACCAATTTGTCGACCGGGGAATCGAAAACCGTGTGCAGGGCCATCGTCAATTCGACCGCGCCCAGGTTCGGGGCGAGATGGCCCCCGTTCTTGGAGACGGTCGCGACGATCGTCTGCCGGATTTCGGAAGCCAAGCGCTTGCGGCCTTCGGCGTCGAAGGCCTTGATGTCCGCGGGAGAGCTTATGTTTTCCAAAAGGGGCATTCTTTCACCCAAAAAAGGCCTTCTTCAGTTGGCCGGATAGATCGCCATCACCACCAAAAAGCCGACCATCGCGCCTCCGGCAACTTCGGCCCAGGTGTGCCCGAGGGTTTCCTTGACGCGGGGCGGCTTGACGTCCCTGCCCTTGTAAAGGTCCTCGACGATCTGGTTCAACAATTCGGCTTGCAGGCCCGCCGAGCGCCTTAAGCCCGCCGCGTCCACCGCCGTGAGGATGACCAGCCCCAAGGCCAAGCCGAAAATCGGGCTTTGCAGGCCTTCGGTGCGGGCGATGCACGTCGCCAAGGCCGTGATAAACGCGGTGTGGCTGCTGGGCATCCCTCCGGTCCCGAAAAAGCGCCGCCAATCGGTCACTCCGAAGCGGAATTTCAGGAGGAGCACTTTGAGCAGATCGGCGGCGAGCCAGGCGGCCGCGGTGACCCAGGTGACAGGGTGGGTGACCCATCCCCAAAGGACATGGGCGACCATGCTTATGCCGTTCATCAGCGGTCCTGAGGTGAAAGGGACTCTGGACGTTGCGGTTCGGCTCCGGGACCCACGATCACTCCCGTCGGGGCGCCTTCGTCGAAGCGTTGGACGGCTCCGGCGGATTTGTCGATCCTCGAAACCAACTCGGCGCCTTCCGGGCCAAGCCCCGCCGAACCCAGCGGTCCCTGGATGGCGCGCAAATCTTCGGCGGCTTTTTTCATGTTTTTATCGGCGATATCGGCGTCCAAAATGCCGGCGGCAAGGCGCAAACAGGCCTTGGCGTTTTCCGGGACGGGCTGGGCCTTAAAAGCGGCCAAATAATCCTTCAAGGCGCCTTGGGTGTCGCCGCCCGCGGCCTTGACCCCCGCGGACGTCAGGAGATCCTGGTACCCGACCGTCCCCTTGCCCAACTCGACCCCGCCTTTGCCGGAAGCGTCCAAGGCCTGGATCACGGCCTGAATCTTGGGATCAGGCTTCAAGAGCTGGGCCTGTTCGAAGGCCCATTTCGCTTTCGGTTCGTCCCCGACCTCAAACAAGGCCGTGCCCAGGGCCCGATAATTCTCGGACGTCGGGCACAAACGAACCGAATCGTTGAACGCCTGCACCGCGGGCCCCGGCAGGCCTTTGCTCAAATCGGAAAGGCCTGCCTGAAGATATTTCCCCGACAACACCGGGTTCCCATCGGTGGGCAACACCGAGGGGACGGTCCCCGTCTGGGAGGTGACGGCCAAGGGCGCATAAGGATCAGCGGCCAGGCCCGCGGAAACCGCTGCCAACGCGGCGCATACGGCAAGAATCGGTTTCATGGGTTCCCTGGGGAAGGGCGGATTCCGGGTGGGCCTCAGCCGCACTTTTGCGGTTTAGCAGTCCCGGTCGACCACATAACGTGCCAGAGCCCTTAAGGGTTCCCCGGCGGTCTTGAAAGGCGCCAGGGCCTTTAGAGCGGCGTCCAGCTCATTGTGCGCCACTTTCTTCGCTTTTTGAAGCCCCAGGAGGGCCGGATAGGTGGCCTTATGGGCCTCGGCGTCGCTGCCCACGCTCTTGCCGAGCTTTTGGGGATCTCCCTCGACGTTCAGGATGTCGTCCGCGACCTGAAACGCCAACCCGAGATGCCTCCCGGCCTCGACCAGGGCCCGGCGCCGGGCGGAAGGGGCGCCGGCGAGCACCGCGCCGACTTCCAAGGACGCGGTCAGCAGGGCCCCCGTCTTTCCGGCGTGGATGCCTTTCAGAGCGGCGACGCCCACTTTCCGGCCTTCGGCCTCGATGTCCGCCATTTGCCCGCCGACCATGCCTTCGCCTCCCGCGGCGACGGCCAGCAGGCGGGACGCCTCCAAGGCAGCCGCGGCGCTGATCCCCTTCACCCGGGCCGACTCGGCCATCAACTCGAACGCCAAGGTCAACAAAGCGTCGCCAGCCAATATGGCCGTCGCCTCGTCGAAAGCCTTATGGCACGTCGGGCGGCCGCGCCGGAAATCGTCGTCGTCCATGGCCGGCAGATCGTCGTGGATCAGCGAATACGTGTGCAGGGCTTCGAAGGCGCAGGCGGCCTCCAGCACCTTGTCCCCTTTGGTCCCGCAGGCCTCGGCCGCCGCCATCACCAGGATCGGCCTAAGGCGCTTGCCGCCGGCCAACAGGCTGTACTCCATCGCCTTCTTCAAGCGGGCGTTGGGCAATTTCGGCACGGCGGCCTTCAACGCCAACTCGACAAGGGAGCGCCGTTCTTTGAGATAACCATCGAGGTCGAACGCGGACTGGGTCATGGATTCCGTCGAAAACGGGGAGGGCTTAAAAAAGCGTGGGGTCGTCGGCCTTGCGGCGGCGGGGCTTGCGCGCGCCCGTTTCGGACTCCGGTTCCGAAGCCTCCTTGTCGGCGGAAGCCCCGTCCCCGGACGCGCCTTTGGCCGCGGCTTCGCCGAGGCGTTCGATGCGGCGTCCTGTGTCCTCCAAGGCGACCTGCATTTGGGAAGCCAGGCGGACTCCGTCCTCGAAGCGTTTGAGGGCGTCCTCGAGGCCGAGGTCGCCCTGTTCCATCTCGGCCACCAGTTTTTCCAGGGCCGCCAAGCCCTGCTCGAACGAAAGGTTCTCAGCCAAGGCTATCTCCTAAGGAGGGATCGGTCGTCCGCGGGACTTCCGCAACGGCGAAAAGTTCCCCTTGCCCGAGCACAATACGCAGGCGCTCCCCGTCCCGGACGTCCTGGGCCGATTTCACCAAGGCTCCGGAAGACGCGAAAACCGCGGCGTAGCCCCGGCCCAGGATCGCCAGAGGCGAAAGCGCGTTCAACTGCGCCGCTTGGGCGCGCAGGGCCTCCTCGCGCGAACGCTGGATGCGGCGCGCCGCCGCGACGAGGCGCTGGCGCAGTTCGTCCAGGCGTTGGGCGCCCTGCTCGAGGCGGGCCCGCGGATTGCCGCGGCCGAGGCGGTGCGCGAGGGCCTCCCAACGGGCGCGAGCCGCGTCCAAGCGGGATTCAGCGGCGTGTCTAAGCCGTCCCAACAGCCCCTCGAAGCGCGCCTTCAATTCGTCGGACGAAGGGCAAAGAATTTCCGCCGCCGCGCTGGGGGTCGGCGCCCGCAGGTCGGCCACAAAATCGGCGATGGTGAAATCCGTCTCGTGGCCGACGGCGGAAATCACGGGAATCGGGCATCCGGCGATCGCCCGGGCGACCAACTCCTCGTTGAAAGCCCAAAGGTCCTCGAGCGAGCCGCCGCCCCGGGCCAGGACGACCACATCCACGGGACCGGCTTCGCCCCGCCCGACGGCCTGGAGCGCCGCGGCCACGGATTCCTTGGCCCCCTCGCCCTGGACCTTGACGGGGACCAGAACCAAGGGCAACCAGGGGCAACGCCGTCCGGTGACCGTCAGGATATCCTGGACCACGGCCCCCGTCATCGAAGTCAGGACCGCCACCCTTTTGGGGAAGGCGGGCAGGGGCCGCTTGCGGGCCTCGTCAAAAAGGCCTTCGGCTTCCAGCCGCCGTTTGAGCTGCTCAAAAGCGGCCTGCAAAGCGCCCACGCCCTTGAGTTCCAGGCGGTCGCATACCAATTGGTAAGAGCCCCGGGGTTCATAGACCGACACCCGTCCGTGGGCCAGCACCTGCTGGCCCTCCTCCAGCTCAAACCCCAGCCCTTTTTGGGCGGCGAACTTAAAAAAAACAGCGTCGAGGCGCGCCGACTCGTCCTTGAGGGAAAAGTAGCGATGCCCCGACGCGTTCAAGCCCCGGTAATTGGTGATCTGGCCTTCGACCCAGACGTCCGGAAAATCCCCTTCCAGCCGCGCCTTCACCCCGCGGGTGAGCTCGGTGACCGTAAGGGCCCGGACGTCCATCGCCATCAGACGAGCTTGCGGTCCACCGCGGTGCGTTGCGCCTTGACGACGACGCCTTCGGCGATTTCAAGCTTCAACAGATCGCCTTCTTCGACCTTGGAGACCGTGGCGTGCACCCCGCTGACCAGCACGACCTTATCCCCGGGCTGCAGGGCCTTGAGCTGGGCCTCGCGCTCCTTCTGCTGTTTCTGCTGGGGCCGGATGAACAGGAACCAGAACAGGGCAAAAATGACGATCATCACCGGCAGCGGCGAATGCAGCAGGTTTTCCAACATTGACGGCTGGGCTTCGGGAGCGGCCGAAGCGGCGGCGGCCGAAGCTGCGGCGGGAGTGTCGGCGAAAAGCAGGGACATGGTGTTGCTCCTACGGAAGGGATCAGGCCTCTAGGCCTTCGGCCTGGGCATGGTGAAAAGCGCGTCTTTCCTCGGAAAAGCGTCCAATTTCAATGCTTTTTCGGATGGAAGCGGCCAACGTTAGCATATGGGCCACATTGTGTAAAGAATTCAACCGCAAGCCCAGCAGCTCACCCGTCAGCAAAAGGTGCCGCAAATAGGCCCGGCTGAAGGTCCGGCACGTGTAGCAGCCACATTCCGGATCCGGCGGAAGCGGGTCGTCCCGGTAGCGCGCATTCCGCAAGGCCAGTCGCCCGCGCCGGGTGAACAGGGTGCCGTTGCGGGCGATGCGCGTGGGAAACACGCAGTCGAACATGTCGATCCCGCGGGCCACGCCCTCCCAAAGCTCCTCGGGCGTGCCCACGCCCATCAGGTAGCGCGGCTTGTCCCGGGGCAGCTCCCCTTCAAGGATTTCGAGCATGTCCCATTGCTGCCGATGGGTCTCCCCGACGGACAAACCGCCCACGGCGTATCCGGGAAGATCCAGCGCGGCGAGTTCCTGGGCGGAGCGCTTGCGTAAATGGGGATGCACCCCCCCTTGGACGATCCCGAACAGGGCCTGGCGTTGCGGATCGACGTTGTCCTGCCACCAATCCCGGCAACGAAGGGCCCAGGCCGTGGTCCGCACCAGGGCCTTGAGCGCGTACTCCTCGCCGCAGTCGTGCGGGGCGCACTCGTCGAAAGCCATGGCGATGTCCGCCCCCAAGGCCGCTTGCGTGGCCATGGCGCTCTCGGGGGTGAAGCGGTGGCGGCTCCCGTCGAAAGGGCTCTTGAAATCGACCCCACCATCGTCCACCTTGCGCAGGTCGCTCAACGAAAACACCTGGAACCCGCCGCTGTCGGTCAGCACGTTGCCGTCCCAGGCCATGAACCCGTGGAGCCCGCCGAATTTCCGGATCAGTTCGGCGCCCGGCCGCAAATACAGGTGGAAAGTGTTCCCGAGGATGATGCCCGCACCGAGTTCCTTGAGTTCCACCGGCGAAAGTGTCTTGACGCTGGCTTGGGTTCCCACCGGCATGAACACCGGGGTCTGGACGGGGCCGTGGGCAAGCTCCAACAGCCCGGCGCGGGCGGCGCTGGAGGGGTCGCGCGCGGTGACGTTGAAACGCAAAGGCGGCTCCTCAGTCGGCCTGCGGCACGCGCAGGCGGATTCCGTATTTTTTCAGTTTGTAGCCGAGTTGGCGGACGGTCAGTCCCAAGGTCTGGGCGGCCCGGGTCTGGATGCCTTCGCATTCCCGCAGGGTCCTCAGGATGCGCTCCTTTTCGATCACCCGCACGGCCTCGGGGAGGCTCTGCGCCGCATCGCCGGAATTTTCGCGCACGGGCGCGGCCGAAGCCCGGGAATGTTCCAGCACCGGCGCCGTATGGATCGACACCGGAAGATCCGAACGGATGGCGAGGGGCAGGTCGTCCTCCTCCACCGTGCCGCCCTGGGCCAGGACAACCAAGCGTTCCACCGCGTTTTCCAGTTCCCGGACGTTGCCGGGCCAGGGATAACGCAGCATGCGTTTGAGCGCCTCGCGGGAGAACCCCACCTGTTTGGCGTGTTCCTCGTTGAAGCGCCTGAGGAAGTGCTCCAACAGCATCAGCACGTCCCCTTCCCTCTCCCTTAAGGGCGGCAGAAACAGGGGGATGACGTTGAGCCGATAATAAAGATCCTCGCGGAACCCGCCTTCGGAGACCGCCTTTTCAAGGTCGCGGTTGGTCGCGGCGACGAGCCGCACGTCCACCGAAAGGGTCTTGGAGCCCCCCAAGCGTTCAAATTTGCGTTCCTGCAGGACCCGCAGCAGCTTCACTTGGGTGGCGGCGTCGATTTCGCCGATTTCATCCAAAAACAGGGTCCCGGAATCGGCCAACTCAAAACGCCCCCGGCGCAATTCGGTCGCCCCGGTGAAAGCGCCGCGTTCATGCCCGAACAGCTCGCTCTCCAGCAGCGTCGCCGGGAGCGCCGCGCAGCTCACCCGGATGAAGGGCCGATCCGCCCGGGGGCTGTTGTAGTGGAGGGCCCGGGCGATGAGCTCCTTGCCCGTGCCGCTCTCTCCGCGCACCAGGACCGTGGAGCGGGTCGGCGCGACGCGCTCGACCGTGGCGTAAACTTCCTGCATTTTCCGGGAGCCGCCCACCACGTTCTCGAGGCGGTAGCGTCCTTTGACCTCGTTCTTAAGCTGCTCCTTTTCGCGGACCAGTTCCTGCCGCCCCTGCTCGACGGACCGCGACAGCTTCACGGCCTGGCCGATCAAGGAGGCCAGCACGGTCAAAAAGCGGATGTCGTCCTGGTAGCTGCCTTCCGCGTCATCGAAAATCCGGTCCGCGGACAGCACCCCCAGGATCTCGCCCTGGACCTTGACCGGAACGCTCAGAAACGCCAGGTTTCCGCGCCCAAGATCGGTGCGGGCGCGGGTCCGATTGAGAAAAAGAGGCTCTTTGCCGATGTCGGGCACGATGACCGGCTGGCCCGTGGCGAGCACCTTGCCGGTGACCCCTTCGCCGACCCGGTAATGTCCGCGAGCGATCTCGGATTCGGTCAGCCCGTAGGCGGCCCAGATCGAATACCCTTCCCCTTCGGTGTCCCGCAACACCAGGGTTCCGCGGTTGAGACCCAAAAGTTTGTGCAGAACCAGGAAAGCCTTTTGGGAGGTTTCCTTGACGTCCAGACTCGACCCGAGCGTACGGGAGACCTCATAGAGGGCCGAAAGCTCGGAAACTTTGCTTGAATCTTTGTTGGGAGGCATAGAAAAGGATTCTCTCCCGACCGGAGGCGCCTGTCCAGGAATTACAAAGCTGTCGGGCCTTACATAAATGAAAGCGGCGGAGGGCGGGTGCTCTGGCCCGCCCTCCGCCGCTGATCAGGACGCCAAATATTCCTTGGCCGCGGCGGCGATTTCGCCCATCACCGACTCAAAGCGGGCGAAATCGGGTTCCAACAAAGTGATCCGGAACCCGAAAAGATCCGAATTAAAACCTGTCGAAAGCGGCACCACGCAGATGCCCCGCGAAGCCAGAAGATGGTAGACGAAGCTCTTGTCGTGCTCGGCCCCACCGACCAGGGGCCGGATGATCTCCGCGGCCTCGGCGTTGCGGGCTTTCAACGACTGCCCCGCGCGCAGGGTCTTGGGATCAAAAAGCACCGTCATGTAAAAGGCGCCATACGCCTTGTGCACGGTCGCCCCGGGAATCCCCGACAGCACCTTGTGGGCCGCTTCCGACTTCCGCCAGAAATACTGGTTGCGCCCTTCCAGGTACGGATAGTAACGCGGATCGCCCATCACCAAGGGCAGGACCTTCTGGGGCAGGGTCGTGGAGCAGACTTCCAGCATCTTGGCGTCGCAGATGGTCTTGGTGTAACGGGCGAAATCGGCGTCCTTGTCGCGGTTGTAGAATTCCACCCAACCGCAACGCCCTCCGGGCCAGGGGAACTCCTTGGATATGCCGCGCATGGCGATCCCCGGCACGTCGCCGATCACCGAGGCCAGTTTGCGGTGCTGAACCCCGCCATAAAAAAGGTTCGAATAGATTTCGTCCGAGATCAGGAACAGGTCGAATTCGCGGGCGATGTCGACCATGCCCTGGATGACTTCCGGGCTGTAGACCATGCCGGTGGGATTGTCCGGGTTCACCAGCAGGATTCCGGCGATATGGGGGTTGGTCTGCACCTTGCGCCGCAGGTCGGCCAAATCCGGATACCAATTCTTTTCGGGATCGAGGCGATAGGTCACGTGCGGGGCGCCGGCGTGGGCGGCCTCGGCCGAGGAATGGGTCGAATAGGCGGGGTTCGGCCCGATCACCCGGGCGTGCTTGTTCAGGTAGTTGTAGACCGTCGAAATCGCGTCCCCCAGCCCGTTGAAGAACAGGATGTCGTCGGGGCCGATCTGGGCTCCGCCTTCGAGGTTGCGCTCACGGGCGATGTATTCGCGGGTGGCCAGCAGCCCCTTCGTGGGCGAATATCCGAAGCAGCTCGGATCGTTCTTGACGGTATCGGCGATGATTTCCTTGATCCAGCCGGGGATCGGCTCGCCCTTGGCCACGGGATCGCCGATGTTTTCCCAATAGATGGGGAGGCCCGATTTTTCGATACGGTTGCCGACTTCGACGATCGCGCGGATCTCGTAAGTGAGTTCGTCGGCCCCGGGATGAATGATGTTCGTGCGCACAGCGCTCGCCTCCCTATGCAAAGAGGGCCCTCCCCGTTCAGGAAGGGCCCCGGTCCGGACCTTCGGGCCCGGAACTACAAACTAGATTCTCGCAGGGGGGGTGTCAAGGAGCTTGGGTCTTCCGCCGCGGCCGCCGCAAAAGCCATTTAAGCGCGTTTTTCGATCAGATAGACGCCGTCGCGGGCGCACAAATTCGGGAACAGGCGCACCCGGCGTTCCCCGTCCAAGAAAAGTTTCCGGACGATCCGCACGTTCCTGCGCTCGCACCAATGTTCAAAATCTTTGAGGCTGAAAAAATGCAAATTCGGCGTTTCGTACCATTCAAAGGGCAGGCCCGGGGTCACCGGAGTCCGCCCCAAAAAACCCACTTGGAGCCGCACCGACCAATGGGCGAAATTTGGGAACCCAACCACCGCCTGGCGCCCAACGCGCAGGGCGTCCAGCAGAACCCCGTCGACGTTGCGGAGCTCCTGGACGCTCTGGTTGAGGATCACGACGTCCAAAGACCCCGTCGGCAAGGCCTTCAAGCCGCTTTCAACGTCCCCCTGGATGACCTCCAAACCCTTGGACACGCAGGAGACGATCGCCTCGGAATTGATCTCGATGCCCTGCCCCGAACAATGCCGCTCCCGCTTGAGCAGGGCCAACAGCGATCCGTCCCCGCAGCCCAAGTCAAGCACCCGGGAGCCCTCCGGCACCAAAGCCGCGATGGCGCGCAGGGCGCGCTGAAAGTCGCTCACGACCGCTCCTCCGGACGCTCCAAAAATCCGCGCACCAAGCGGCCCAGACGCTCGGTTTCCAGCAGAAAAGCGTCGTGCCCCCACGTGCTCTCGATTTCGGCGAAGGAAGTGGCGAAGCCGGCCTGCTGGCATTGTTGGGCGATTTCCCGCCCTTGATAGACCGGATACAGCCAATCGCTGATGAAGGACGCCACCAGCACCCTCGGCCCTTGGCCGGTCGGGCGCACCTTCAAGGGTGGGTCAAAGGCGTCGAAATCGTCGACGGCCTTGGTGATATAAAGGTAGGAATTGGCGTCGAAGCGTTTGACGAAGGAATCGCCCCGGTAGCGCAAATACCCCTCGACCTCGAAGTCGGTTTGAAAACTGAACTTCGCTCCATGGCCGAGGCGCTGACGCCCGAACTTCTGCGCCATGCTCTTGTCGCTCATATAGGTGATATGCCCCACCATGCGGGCCACCGAAAGGCCCCTCGCCGGGACTTCCCCCTCGTAGTAGGCGCCATCGGCCCAATCCGGATCGGCCATCACGGCTTGGCGACCGACTTCATGGAAAGCGATCTGCTGGGGGGAATGCCGCGCGGCCGTGGCCAACACCACCGCCGCGTCCAGGCGCTCCGGCCGGGTCACCAGCCAGGCCAAAGCCTGCATTCCGCCCATGCTGCCGCCGATGACGGCCGCCAGGCGCGGAATGCCCAGGTGGGTCACCAGCAGATCCTGGGCCGCCACCATGTCCCGTATCCCCAAAAGGGGCAGTTCCAAGCCCCAGGGTTTTCCCGTGTCCGGCCGCGGGGTGGCCGGGCCTGTGCTTCCCCGGCACCCCCCCAGCACGTTGGAACAAATCACAAACCAGCGGTCGGTGTCCACGGCCTTGCCCGGACCGACGATGTTCTCCCACCAGCCTTTTTCCTCACCGGGGAGCCCCAAACTGGTCGCATGGGAATCCCCGGTCAAGGCGTGGAGCACCAGCACCGCGTTGTCCTTGGCCGCGTTGAGCGTCCCCCAGGTTTCGTAGGCCAGGGTGACGGGGCCCAAGCGGGCCCCGCACTCCAATTCCAGCCCGTCGAAAGTGTAGGATTGGACGGCCATCTTCCCCTCAGGCCTGGGCTAGCGCCTGTTCGAGGTCGGCGAACAGATCCTGCACGTTTTCCAGTCCCACCGAAACGCGCACAAAATCTGGCGTGACACCCGAAGACGCCTGTTCCTCCGCCGAAAGTTGCGAATGCGTGGTGCTGGCGGGATGGATCGCCAAAGTCTTGGCGTCGCCCACGTTGGCCAAGTGCGAAATCAGCTTCAAATTGTTGATGAACTTTTTGCCGGCCTCGAGCCCGCCCTTGATGCCGAAGCCCAGGATCGCGCCGTAGCCGCCTTTGAGGTATTTGTCGGCGCGGGCCTTTTCCGGGGAATCCGCCAGGCCGGGGTAGACGACCCAGCTGACTTTAGGATGCTTTTTCAGCCACTGGGCCACCGCCAAGGCGTTTTCGGAATGCCGCGGCAGGCGCAGATGCAGGGTTTCAAGGCCTTGCAGCAGCAGGAAGGCGTTGAAGGGCGAGATCGCGGGCCCCAAATCGCGCAACAGGATCACCCGCGCCTTGATGATGTAAGCCAGATTGCCCAGGGGCTTGAGGGCTTCAACGAAATCCAAGCCGTGGTAGGACGGATCCGGTGCCGCGATCAGCGGATGCTTCTCCCGGGTCCAGGTGAACTTCCCGGAGTCGACGATGATCCCGCCCAGGCTCGTTCCGTGTCCGCCGATGAACTTGGTGGCGGAATAGACCACGATGTCCGCGCCGTGTTCGATCGGACGGAAAATGTACGGAGAAACCGTGTTGTCGACGATCAGCGGCAGGCCGTGTTCATGGGCCAGCTTGGCGAGCGCCTCGATGTCGGCGACGTCGGCCTTGGGATTGCCGATGCTTTCGACATACAGGGCCTTCGTCTTGGGGGTGATCGCCTTGCGGAAGCCTTCGACGGTGTTGGGCACCAGATGCACCGTGATGCCGAAGCGCTGGAAAGTGTAGTGGAAAAGGTTGTAGGTCCCGCCATAGAGGCTGGCGCTGCTGACGATCTCGTCGCCGGAACCCGCCAGATTCAGGATGGCGAGGGCGATGGCCGAGGAACCGCTGGAGGTCGCCAAGGCGGCGATGCCGCCGTCGAGGGCCGCGACGCGCTTTTCCAGCACGTCGGTGGTGGGGTTCATGAGGCGGGTATAGATGTTGCCGAATTCCTGCAGGCCGAACAGGCGGGCGGCGTGGTCCGCGTCCTTGAAGACGTAGCTGCTGGTCTGGTAGATGGGCACCGCCCGGGAGCCCGTGGCGGGATCGACGTCCTGGCCGCCATGAAGGGCCAGGGATTCCAGATGGAGCGAAGCGTCCAGTGAGCTCATGTGTTCCTCCGACTTCTGCGGACCCACGCCGGGAAAGGGCGCCCGCAAAAAAAGAAAACCCGGCCACTCGAGCGGTGGCCGGGTTCCTTTAAAGGGACTTCGCCAACCGCTTTAGCCCCCTGTTCGCCTGTACTACGCAGGCCGGCCGGGGCAAGTTGGTTCTTAAATCCTCGCCGTGAAACTGAAGGAATAGTAGCACACCCAAAAGCCCTTGTCAACATCTCGGATGATTTAGCTCGGATTATTTGGGTACTTTGCCCCAGTTTCAAATGCGCCCTCCTTCACGCGGCGCCGGGCTTCCGAAGCGATCTTTTGGACTTCGGCGTCCTCCGGAAGCAAGGCCGCCGCCTTGTCCAGCCACGTGGACCCCTCTTCGAAACGGCTCCCCGTGCATAAAAAATACCCGTACCAGCGCATGAGCTGGGGATCCCCGGGATCCAAATCCAAGGCCAGCCGGAACGACTCGGACGCTTCGAAGCCACGCTGCTGCCGACCGAACGAAAGCCCCCGGTTCGCCAGCAGGGCCACGCAGAGGTACCCATGGGCAAGCGCCCGATCGTAGGCGCGGGTGGCCTCGGCGAATTTCCCTTGGGCGGCGAGACGATCCCCCGCCTGGCCGGCGCTGATGCCGATGGCGTGGTCTTCCGCATCCAAGGGCTTCTCCGGCGTCAGATCCAACTGTTTGATCAACGAAGGCACGTCGGTCCGCTGCGGATCCAGGGCCAGCGCTTTACGCGCGTAGACGAAAGCCTCCCGGATTTCCCAGGCTTTGGCCAGCCCCTTGGCCGCCAAAAACGCCGTCTTGGCGTCGTCGGGCTGCTCCGCCGCCGCGCGTTTCCAATACCCGACCGCCCCACTCTGGTCGCCCTGCCCCCAAGCCATGTCCCCGGCGTGGATCCAGGGCTCCGCCCAGCCCGGCTTGAGGAGCCCGAGCCGGACCGAGCCGATGCGCCCCACATCGTCGGCGCCGGACACTTCCCCCTGCGCTCCCGTCCAATAGCAGGCCACCGCGTAGTTCTCCAAAACCAGACGTCGGGTGATGTCGTCCACCGCGGGAGCGTAGGGGGGATAGACCCCGCGAAGCGCGAAAGCGGGCCACAAGTCGCCCCGACGCACGTCCTCCGGGCTGAGTTTGCCGCCGGCGGGGCGCTTCAAAGCCACAAGCCCGTGCAAAGTCAGCGTCGACGGATCGACGAAGGCGTCGTGGAATCCGAAGGTCCAGGCCTGCGGCCGCTCCGGCTGGGCCTGGACCATCCATTCGAAATCCGCCTTGGGCCCGGATTCAAAGGGGGGCAATTTCAGATCAGGCGCTTGGCGCAGGGCGGCTTGACGCTCCCAGGGGTAATCGATCAGCACCGCCGGGATCAGGCAAACATCCCTCCGCCGCCTTTGGGCAAAACGGGCGTACAAAGGGCCCGCCACGTTGGCGTCGCCGTCGCAAGCGATCACAGCCCCTTTGGGAGCGCTCAACAGCAGGTTCCGGGCGTAATCCCATCCCAAAAAATCGCGGGAATGGTCGCATCCGGCGCCGTTCCACGCGGCCAACGCGCAGGCCCCCGCCAAGGGCAACAAGGGCGCCGCACGCAAGACCAATCCCAGGGAAAAACGCGCCCCTCGCGCGAAGCCGCCGGTCCGGTGAAAGCGCCGATGAAAAAAGCGGACGCAACGTCCGTAGCCCGCGGCCCAAGGTAGGCCCACCCAAGCGACCAGACCGAGGCCCAAAAAAGCTTGGGCCGGCAACAGATAGGGATCGACCACGAATAATGAATCCGGCGGAGGATTCGATTTGAGCGCCACCGCGCAGACCAAGCTCAGGGGCGCCAAAGCCAGGGCGCCCGCCAAGACGGGACGGCGCCAAAAAAACAGGCCCCACCCCAAAATCACGGGAACAAGCCCGAACCAGGTCCAGGCCCGGACGATCCGGCCCAGGGCGTGGGTCAGCAGTCCCCCGAAGCCCGTCAAGGTCTTTCCGGCTTCGACCGGGGCGTATTGTCCGCGTTCGAAAATCCACCACAAACCGCCCAAACTCCGGGGATCGCCCCAAGCCAAAGCGGTCCCTTGGACCGCCCTCAGCGGCAAAAGCAGGTAGGTCGACGCGCCGACAAGCGCGGCCAGGCCCGCCCAGGCGAAAGCAGCCCCCGGATGGCCCCCGGCCCCCCGGGAACGCCGGAGGAACAGACCCAAGGCGATGAGCGCCGCCGCGCTGGGCGCCAAAGAAAGCATGCTCGGCCAATGGTCCCCGAGCCCGAGCCCGAAGCACAGGCCCGCCGCCGCGATCCACCGGCTTCGGAGCGCCGTCTCCGCTTTCCCAAGGACAGCTTCCCCGGGGACGGCGCCCCACGCGTGGGCGGTCGCCGCCGCCAGCAACAACAGCCCCATTTCCAAGGCAAGATTGAGCGTGTAGATCCCGCCCTTGGCGATCGTCGCCTGGAACCAGACGTCCGCGTTCACGGCGACCAAAGCGCCCACGCCCAGGGCGGCCACCGCCAAGGCTTTCCGGGAGGCCCCCGGCGACGCGACTTCCCTCGCCAAAGCATAGGCCGCGCAAGCGGCCAAGACCGCGGCCACAGCGCCGCACAGCGCCGCTAAAGCGTTGACGGCGAAAGGAGGCGGCCCCGGCAAAGCCAGCACCGCAAGCCTGCCGAGCAGCGTGTGCAGGGGATACCCGGGCGGATGCTGGGGGCCCAATGTCGCCGCCGCGGTGATGGTTTCGGCGGAATCGTCCGGGTGGAAAGCGGGCGAAAGCGTGCGCAGATACAGGCCAAATGCGGCCAAAAACAGGCCACCCAGCGCGAGCGCGGCGAAGCGGGAAGAAAGGGGACGCGGATTCGTGGTCATGGGTTCAAGGGGATCCGTTTTAGCAGGCGAACGTTCAGCCGGGGATGCCTGGCGCTCAAAAGCCCGTCCTCCAGCGCGAGGGCCAATCCGCGCCGACGGCAAATTCCGATAAAGTCGTTTCGCAGGGCCTCCCGATGGCCCCAGGCCCTGGACGCGCGTCCGGAGACGCCGCTCTCGATCCGGCACAAACCGGCCAAAAGATCGGCCAACTGCACGCAGGCGCAGCGTTCCGAAGAAAGTTCACCCACCTTCCGCAGACCGCCCCGTCCGAAGCTTGGCGCCAAGGCCCCCGCTAAAGCGCCCCAGGCCATTCCTGTGCGCTGGTCCGGATGCAGACGCCAACGCCCTTTCGGCCATGCCTTGAACGCCCCGGTCCATAGCCGCGCGTAAAGGGGGCGCAGACGTTCGTGGTCCCCTCGCTTGCGCGAAACCCGTCCCTGATCCGAGGGCCGCCACAGCAGGACCTCCAAGCGCAGGCTTCCGGCGGCGACCCCCACCGCGGCGAGCTCCAAAAAAGCCCGGGCGGCCTCGAAACGACGTGGGCGGGTGCGCAAGGCCGTCCACTTCAGCTCCTCCATGCCGACGACGTCCAAAACCCCGCGCAGGCTCCGTTCCAACTCCAACAGGGCCCAGGTCGGGCCGCTGACCGCCGCGACGGCCCTGAGGTCGTCGTCCTCGCCGCCCGAATCATCGCAGAACAGCGCATAAGGCGGACGGAGGACGGAATTCACTGCCGCCCCAAAAAGGCCTCCCACCGGCCTGCGGCGTCCAATTCCGAACGCATGCGTTCAAGTCCCCGCCGGGGAGAAGCCATTTCCCATCCGAGCCGGACGCGAAGCTTCGTTCCCTCCAGCCCCCCCGTCAGCGGACGGCGCGCCTTTTGGGCGAGCTTGGCGGTCGTCTCGCCCCGGATCAAGCCGGCGTCCAGTCCGAACACTTCCGCGGCAAGACGCCCAAAATCCGCCCGACCAATGTTCTCCGGTCCCGAGACGTTCCACAGGCCCGATTCCCCGGCTTCCACCAACTCCACGCTGGCGCGGGCGAGGTCGCGGTTGTAGGTGGCGGTTGAAAGTTGGTCCTCGGGAAGGGTCATCCCTTTGCCGGAGGTGAGCGCGCGCGCCAATTGGTAAATGAAATTCTTGCCTTGGGGTTCCGGCCCATAGACGACCGTCGTCCTCAGGATCAGCGCTTGGGGCAGGACTTGGGTGACGCGCCGTTCGCCTTCGAGTTTGCTGCGTCCATAAGCGCCAAGCGGCTCGGGCCGATCGTCCTCGGTATGGGGGCCGCCCTGTTCGCCGAACACATAGTCCGTGGAATAATAGACTAGGCGGGCCGAATTTCCCGCGCAAGCGCGCGCCGCCGCCTCCGGAGCCAAGGCGTTCACCCGAACGGCGCGGTTCTCGTCGGTTTCGCACCCGTCGACCCAGGTCCATCCGCTGGGCAGGAACACCACGTCGGCCCGGGAACCTTCCACCGCCGCCCGCACCCCGTCCAAATCCGACAAATCCAGGCGAAAAGTCCGCGCCTCCGCGCCCTGCGGGTGGTCCAGATGGCTACCGGTCCATTCCCAGCCACGGCTTTCGCATTCCCGGATCAAGGCCTGGCCGACCTGCCCCGAAGCCCCCAAGATCAGCGCGCGCATCCCGCCCCCTTAAACGCCCGGACGCCGCCCCAGACTTCCGCCGGGATGGTAAGCCCTGAATTGTTCCGCCGTGAACCCCTTGCGATGCTGCAAGGCAACGCCCAATGCGTTCAACACGAGTATCTCGGCGAGCACGCTGTTGCGGGGGGCGAGGTTGAGTTCGTCCCCTTCGCGCCTAACCATCGCCGGCAGGAACGCTTCGCTTTGGCGCGCCAGCCAGCTTTCGCCCCGCCCGCTGACCCCCAAAATCCGGGCGCCGTTGCGCTTTAGCGTGTCCACCGCCGCCTTCAATTCGCCGGTCTCGCCGCTGTTGCTGACGGCGATCACCACGTCCCCGGGCGCGACCTGCCCGCTGGCGCCGTGCCCCGCCTCGGTGGCGTGCAAAAAAAAGGCCGGCGTACCGGTGCTGCTCAGGCTGCTGGCGATGAAGCCCGCCACGTATTCGCACTTGCCCACGCCCGTGACGTGGACACGTCCCCCCGAGGCCTCGGCATCGGCGACGAGGGCGCAGGCCTCCCCAAGGCGTTCCAAGGGATACGCCCCGACCAGGCACCCCAATTCGTCCAGGGCGACCTTAAGGTAGCCGGCGGCGTCGTTCTGCGCCTCCGGAGCCGGTTCCGCCGCAACGACGGAGGCCGCTCCTGTTTCGATCGGCGCGGCTTCGACGGCATAGGTCCACTCCGCCAGTTCGGACTGGGCCCTGCGATAGGCCGCCAGGAAAGCTTTTTCCTCTTCGGCGGCAAGAACGGGCGTCCCTTCGGCCACCCGCGCCGTGGCCAACACCCCTTCGGCGGCCAAGGCCGCCTTGACGCAGGCGATCCCTTTGCCTTGGAAAGCGTCCTCCAACCTTCCGAAGGCCTCGGCGAATGCGTCCATCCGTTCGGAATCGCCCGCCATGCAGGCCGCCCAGGCCTGTCGCCAGGCCCCAGGAAACAGGTTGGCCGACAACGGAAGCACCCCTTGGGGCAGCTCACCCGAAACCCAAAAGCGCCTCCAGCGGGAGCCCAAATTCGCCAACAGCCCGTTGACCGGGGCGAAAAGGGGGAAAGCCTCCTCGGCGCGTCCCAAGTAGGCCCCGAACTCGTGCCGGGCTTTATAGGGTCGGGCCGCCTTCAAAAAACGCCCTGCGGCGCGGGCGTCCGAACGCACCAGCACCCCGCAGACGTAATCCTGCCGCGCCAGGCGCCGTAGTTCGCGGGTGGAGAGCCGCTCCCGCCCTCGGGCGGCCGCTTCGGGATCCTCGTCCAGGAACACCGGGACGCCCTTGCCCAGGCGCACGAACAAGGGCACGGCGTGGCGCAGGAACAAGGTCACCGAATCCGGGACGTCCGCCGTGGCCTGGGGGGCCGCCACCACCGCCGAGACCTGCAAGCGCAGCGCCGCCTCCAAATTGGCGGCGAACCCGGCGGCGCTTCGATCGCTGATCCCGGCCCACAGGCGCGGTCCCCAGCCCCCGGTCAGGGCGTAATGGACCGCCTCGGTGACGCGGATCGAGGTCCCCGCGGGAAGCGCCAAGCCCTCGCCCGCCGCCGAATTGGTCCACACCGCCTGGGCGCCGCCTCCGCGTTCACCCCGCGCCAAAAAATCGGTCAAACGCTCCTGCGAACGGGCGTCGAATCCCCCGCTCGCGTCCAGCGCCGTGACCGCCGGAACGCAAAGGCCCTGCGCCAGCGGCGCATGCGGCAACGCGTAGTCCATTTCCGCCTACGCTTCCGGGCCGGCGGGCTTGCTCGCCCGGACGGTTTCCTGCTTTTCGACCCAGGCCTTGATCTCCTCGAAGGATTCCAGGATGAGCTTGGCTTTGTTCAACCCGAACTGGAAGGGATACCGGTCCTCGGCGGTGCGTTTGAGGACGATCATGGGGTTTCCCTTGTACTCGCTCTCTTCGATGATAGCCACGGATGCTCTCCTGTTGGTCTGCGCCATTGCAGCTGCGCCCGCCATCGGGCCGTTCCCGGAACAAATCCCCAAGGCCGAAGCCCGTTCAATAGTCGCGCACGTGGCCGGCGAGGCTGCGCAAGCCGCGCCACGCCAGATCCCGCTGATCCCGGCCCCTCAAGGTCCACAGGCTGTGGGCCAAGAAGGACGGATGCAGGTGCAGGCGCCAGAACTTCCGCACCCAGGGCGCCGGATCCACCGGCGTCTTCAGCAGGGGGCGCGCCATGTCGTAGGAAGCGTAATCCAAAGGATCGCCCAAAAACCAGCCCTTGGCCACGGCTTCTCGCCACAGCGGCGAGCCCGGATAAGGGACGACGACGCTGGCCTGCAAACAATCCCCGAATTTTGGCCGATACAGCAGCATCTCCCGCGCCGCGTCGTAAGTGCGCCGCACCCCGGCCTCGTCCTGCCAGGGATAGCCCACCATCGCCGTCAGGAGGGTCACCAATCCCTGGTCGCGGGCCGCCCGGATGCCCGCCTTGATGCGTTCCAGGCCTTCCAGCTTGGCCAGGCGGCGCAGGCTTTCGTCGTCGCCGGCCTCGATCCCGATCTTCAAGAGGCGGAAGCCCGTGGCCTTCATCAGTTTGGCCAGATCCGCGTCGATCAAATCGCCTCGGGCGTTGGTGCTCAGGGCGATCGTGCCGGCCAGCCCGCGGGCGTGCATCCGATCGTGGAATTCCAGCATCCACTTCCGGTCCCAGATGGGCCCGGTTTCGTTGTCGTCGAAGACTTCCCGGGCCCCCAAAGCCTTGAGCCGGGCGATCTCCTCGACCACGCTCTCGGGGCTGCGCAAACGGGCGGTCTTCTCCCAAAAGGCGTGCTGCCAGATGCAGAAGGTACAGGCGCTTGCCCGGCCGGGAGCGAGCCCGCAGCCCCGTCCGGAAAGGATATAAGCCGCACCCGGCAGAAGATAAGCCTCACCGTAGTCGCGCCAACGGGTCAATCCCCGGTCGATGAACGGCAAAGCGTCCAGATCCGCGTCCGGGGACCGATGGGCCCCCTTGCGAAGTTCCCGGCCCTGTCTGCCCCAGACGCCCAGGGGCCAAGGTCCCCGGCCCGCCAGGTGCTCGGCGAGATCGCGGGTTTCAAGGTCGAAGTCCCCCCCCGCCAACACGAAATCCACGGGACTTTTAAGGAGGCTTTCCTCGGGGAAATAGCTGACATGGTCCCCCGCCAAGGCGTACAAGCGCTGGGGGAAGCGTCCCTTTTCTTCGGCGATATGGGCCCAATGGGCTTCGATCACCGGCGCCTTCGTCTCCAAGACGACCAAATCCGGGGCGAAAGCGTCCAAGGCCTCCCGATACCCCTCCGGGGTCAGGCGGGTATTGATGCCGTCCAGCCACAGGACCTCATGGCCCGCAGCCTTCACCAGGGTCGCGGCGGAGGCCGGGATCAGGGGGAATATCCGCACCTCCCGGCTGGCGGAGAACTTCAGGTGCCGGTTTTGGGAGAGCAAGGGATAGCGCCCGTCCTTGAGGACCGGGGGGTAGACGATCGCGACTTTCACGCTCGCGCCCCTTTCCCGCTCACCAGAGGTACTTGAGCGGATCCTGAAGCTTCCCGTTCTTCCAGATGGTGAAATGCAGATGCGGCCCCGTCGTCCGGCCGGTCAGACCCACCCGACCGATGAACTGGTGCTGCTTGACCTTCTGGCCGATCTTGACATTGATTTCATTCAGGTGGCCATACAGGGTGCGGTAGCCCTCGGCGTGGTCGATGATGATGCACTTTCCGAAACCGTCGTTCCAACCCGCCAGTTTGACGACGCCATCGGCCGCCGCGGCCACGGGCGCGTTGAAGGCGGCCTTGATGTCCACTCCGTTGTGATGCCGGATGACGCCGGTGAAGGGATCCACGCGATTCCCCAGCAACGAAGTATAGCGCCCCGCCAGGGGGGACCGAAAAAAACTGCGCCGGGCATAGATCGCCTGCATCGAAGCCGTCATCTGCTTGGGTCCGATGCCCGGCAAAAACAGGACCTGGCCTTCGGCCAAACCCCTCCAGCCGACCTTGTTGGCCGCGCGCACCGTCCCGCTCAGGAGCCCGAATTCCTCTTCGATCGCCTCCGGAGTGCGGGTTTCCCCGACCTGGTACAGGGAACCTTTTTGGTTGGGCAACAACACGGGACGGCCGACGTAGGCGTCAAGATGCTCCATTTCGGGGTTGAACCCGATGAGCGTGTCGATATTCAGCTTAGCGGCCTTGGCGATGGTCCAATAATTCTGTTTTTTGGCGACGGTGACGACCTTGCAATCGAAACCGGGGGCCTTCACTTGGGCCTTCAGATAGTCGGCCAGGGCCTGTTTTTCTTCGGCGCTGGACCAAGTCTCCAGGGCGCCCTTCAAGGCAGGAACCGGCGCGCCCCCCCTACGGTAGGCCCACCAGCCCAAAACAGCGCCAGCCAAGGCCAGCGCCACGACCGCCCCAGCCAGGACCTTGGTCCAACGGGCGAAGCGCCGGGAGGAAGCGTCTAAAGGATCGGAAGGCAGACTCGGTTCCATGCACTGGGGCGAAGGCAGGAAAACAAAAACACTTGGAATCTAGCATTTTTATGGAATTAAGGTGGGGACACAAGGTGGAAAATGGCCGCCGACCAAGCCCGGACTAAACCCCTTCGATCTTCCCGTCCGCCAAGCGGACTTGACGGGGCGCGGAGTGGGCGATGTCGCGGTCATGCGTCGCTAACACCACGGTCATGCCCCTGCGGGAGTGTTCGTCCTTGAGGATTTCCATGATGCGAGCCCCGTTGGCGGAATCAAGGGCGCCCGTGGGTTCGTCGGCGAACAAATATTCCGGTTCCATCACCAAGGCCCGGGCCACGGCCACGCGCTGTTGTTCGCCGCCGGAAAGTTGCCGGGGGAGTCGGCCTTCCTTCCCCTCCAAGCCCACCTGTTTCAGCAAATTCTGGGCCCTGGCCCGGCGGGCCTTGGCCTGCCCGGATTTTCGGGCGGGCAAAAGCACGTTCTCGAATGCGCTGAGTTCGGCGATCAAATAATGGAACTGGAAAACGAAGCCCATGCGCAGGTTTCGATAGGCGTCCAAATCCCGGGCGCCCAGGCCCCCGAGATCCACGCCATCCAGGGAGACCCGCCCCTCGCTGGGCCGGTCCAAGCTGCCCAACAGATGCAGAAGGGTGCTCTTTCCGGAGCCGGAACGCCCGGTCAAGGCAACGAATTCCCCGCGTTCGATCCCCAGATTCACGTCCGCAAGAATCCGCGTCGCGGGATTTCCGACCACCTTTCCCAAGCCCTCGGCGACAATGCCCATCTAGTCGGCCCCCGAACGGATCACTTCGATCGGGTTCAGGCGCCCCGCCGCCATCGCCGGAATCACGGTGGCCGCCACGACGGCGACCAGGGCGAAGCCCGCGGCTTCCAGGAACATCGCCCCGTCCAAGGTGACGGCCAGCTTGCCGGTGCCCGCCCCCATCGGGTTCCCTCCGATGGAAACGGTCCTAAGATAGACCCCCGCCCCCCACCCTGCCAAAGCGCCCAATCCCGCCCCGACAGCTCCCAACAGCAGGCCCTGGGCCAAAAACAGCCCGACCACATCCGCGAAACCGAACCCCATCGACCGCAAAATGGCGATGTCCTTGCGCTTTTGGACGACCATCATGTTGAGGACATTATAGATGCCGAAGGCGGCCACCAAGAGCACCGCCCCGATGGCCAAAAAGCGCACCCAATCTTCCGCCTTGAAGGTGGCCATCAGGTTGGCGTTCATCTGGTCCCAGCTTCGGACCCGATCCTTGGAAAACGCCGACCACTCACGGGCGATGGCGGAGGCCAAGGTATAGTCCTTCAGCCGCACCGCGATCGCGGAGACATCCTTTCCGCGGCCCGAGGCATTCTGGATGTCCTCCAGGCGGGCATAGGCGCCCAGGTCGGCTTGTTGAACCCCCGTCTTGAAAACCGCAGCGACCTTAAATTCAACAGGTTTCCCTCCCGCTGGGATGAGGGTCATGGACGTCCCCAAAGCGGCGCCCAATTTTTTCTGGAGCTCGACGCCGATGGCGATGCGCCTCGGCGCCGCCGAAAGCTCCAAAAAACGGCCTTCGGTGACGTAGGCGGCGATCGTGGTGACGTTCCCCTGGCGACGGGGATCGCAACCGATCACCCCAGAAGCCGCGGATCGTCCCCCTCGGCTGAAAACCGCCGCCGCCTCCAGTTGGGGCGCGTAGGAAGCGACCCTGGGATCGGCGTCCAAGCGCCGGGACCACGCCCCGGGATCGGCGAGCGCCGCGCCGTCCTCCGGGGCCTCGATCCGCAGGGCCGCCGCGTTGTTCACCATTTGATCGACCAGATAATCCTTGAACCCGACCAGCAAACCCGAAAGCGTGATGAACGAAGCGGTCCCCGCGGTGATTCCCAACAGCATCAACAGGGTCTGACGGCGCCGGGCCAGAAGGTAGCGGAGGGCGAGGCCCAGCATGGGAACCTTTCAGCGGGAAAAAAGCGTCTTTAAACCGCGTTCCAGATCGCGCCTGCCTTCGACGGCAAGCTCCCCCAGATAGGCGGGCGCCGGAGTGGCGGTGGCGACCAGGGTGGCCAAGCCAACGGCAAAAAATAGGCTCAGGGTACAAATGGCGACGGGCAAGGGTCGGCCGCTCACGGCCTCCCACACGCCTAACAAGCCCTGATGGCGGGCCCCTGCGTGCCAAAACCACACCAAGGCGGCGAAGGAGGCGGCTCCCAGGAGTCCCGCGAAAATTCCGAGCACGATATCCAAGCGGCGATGGAACTGGCGCCGGGAACGGCAGTGAGCGCATTCCTCCAGGTGGGCCTCCAGGTCTCTGCGCATATCCACCGGAACGCCCGAAAGGTCGTAACGCCAGCTCATCAGGATGGACCGGGCGGACCGGTCCGGGCACTCATGCTTTGACACGTTGCGCTCCCAAAGCGAGCTTTTCAAAGATTGATTTCAAGGGAGAGGACGGACTGCGGGACATCCAGTTCCAAACGGCGGCAAACCCGGCGAAACGCCAGCGACACCGGAGGCTTGAGCCGAAGAAAATTGCCGAGAATCTCTTCCATCGCCGCGCATCCCAAACCGAGCAAATCATTGACAAGTCAACGAAATCACAAAAAATATAGACCCCGTCCCTGTAAGTGTCAAGAAGGGCCGGGAACCTCGCACCGCGTTCCTCAAGGAAAGCCATGTCCGCTTCGCCCAAGAAAGTGCTTCTGCTCACGCCGCGCGGATTTTGCGCCGGAGTGGTCCGCGCCATCGACGTGGTCAACATCGCCCTGGAAACCTTCGGGGCGCCCATCTACGTCCGGCGGGAAATCGTGCACAACCGGCGTGTCGTGGCGGAACTCGCCGCCAAAGGCGCGGTTTTCGTCCGGGAAGTGGACGAAGTTCCCGAGGGAGGCCGGGTGATCTTTTCCGCCCATGGCGTCTCTCCGGCGGTGCGCGCCCGCTGCCGGGAACGCCGCCTCAACGTCATCGACGCCACTTGTCCGCTGGTGACCAAGGTCCATCTGGAGGCCGTGCGCTTCGCCCGGGAAGCTTATTCCTTGGTGTTGATCGGCCACCGCGAACACGACGAAATCGAGGGCACCTTGGGCGAAGCCCCGGAATCCACCCAAGTGGTGTCTTCGACCGCGGAAATCGCCTCTCTTCAGGTCCTGAATCCGGACCGCGTCGCCTATCTGACCCAGACCACCCTCAGCCTCACCGAGTCCCGCGATATCATCGCCGCGCTGAAAGCGCGTTTCCCCAAAGCCGTAGGGCCCCAGACCCAGGACATTTGCTACGCCACGGAAAACCGCCAGCAGGCCGTCAGCGGGGTGGCCGACCGGGCCGATCTGGTCCTGGTCGTCGGTTCCAAGAACAGTTCCAACTCCAACCGCCTGGTGGAAGTCGCCCGCAACCTCGGAACCAAAGGCTACCTGATCGACGACGCCATGGACATCGAGCCGCAATGGCTGGAAACCGCTTCCGTCGTCGCGGTCACCGCCGGCGCTTCGGCCCCGGAAGTCCTGGTGGAAGGCGTCCTTGAAAAGCTCCGGGAACACGGCTACGGCGAAGCCCAAGAGATTCTCTTCCGGGTCGAAGATCTCCGCTTCGGCCTCCCCGCCGAGCTGGGGCCCAAGGCCCAAACCGCCGACGCGAGACCCTGATGACGGCCCCAGTCCCCGCCCAAGCCCGCGCCGGCGCCGCCGTTGCGGCCTCCGGAGAAATTCGGCGGGCCGTCGAAAAGGCCCGCGATTGCCTGTTCGCCCAGCAGCACCCCGACGGATACTGGTGCGGCGAACTCGAAGCCGACGCCATGCTCGAAGCGGACTACCTATTTCTCCACACGCTTTTGGGGGACGGCGAACCCGGGCGCATGGCTCGCGCCTTCACCGAAATGCTACGGGTCCAAAACGCCGACGGCAGTTGGAGCATTTTTCCCGGCGGCCCCGGCGACATTTCGCTGTCGGTGAAGTGCTATTCCTCGGCCAAACTCATGGGCCTGAAAGCCGACGACCCCCGTCTGGCCCGCTGCCGGGAATGGGTGCTGGCCCACGGCGGGGTGACCGCCGTGAACACCTTCACCAAGATGTACCTGTGCGCCTTGGGCGAATACGACTACGACGCCGCCCCGGCGATCCCCCCGGAAATCGTGCTGTTTCCGCGCTGGTTCTATTTCAACATCTACGAAATCTCGTCCTGGTCGCGCTCCATTTTGGTGCCCTTGGCGGTCATCTACGCCAAAAAGCCCTTCAAAAAAATTCCGCCCGAGCGGGGCATCGACGAACTGTTCGTTGGAGGCCGGGCCAACGCCATCCTGCGCCTACGGCATGACCGTTCCAAACTGTTCTCGTGGCGGAATTTCTTCATCGGCCTGGACCGGCTGATGCATTGGGCCGAAGCCGTGCACATCCGCCCGGTGCGCGCCCTGGCCCTGCGCAAGGCGGAAGCCTGGATTTTGGAGCGCCTGGACATGGCCGACGGCCTGGGCGCCATCTACCCCGCCATGCTCAACGCCATCATCGCGCTCAAATGTCTAGGGTATCCGGACGACGATCCGCGCCTCCTACGGGCCAAAGCGGAATTCGAAAAGCTCGGCATCGAAGCGCCGCCGGGTAAGGACTGCCCCGAGGCGACCTTCCGCATGCAACCCTGCGTCTCGCCCGTATGGGACACCGCCCAGGCGCTCACGGCCCTGGGCGCGGCGGGGGTTCCCGCCGACGATCCCCGGATGGCCAAGGCGGCCCAATGGCTGCTGGCCAAGGAAGTCCGGGTGCTGGGCGATTGGGCGGTCAAAGTCCCGGGCGTGGAACCTGGAGGCTGGTATTTCGAATTCCAGAACGACCACTATCCCGACACCGACGATTCGGCCCAGGTGATCCTGGCGCTGGGCGCCGCCCGCTCCGGCAACCCCGCCCGCCAAGCCGGCGCGGTGCGGAGGGCCCTGGACTGGGAATTGGCCATGCAATGCGCCGATGGCGGCTGGGGAAGCTTCGACAAAGACAACACCAAGATGATCTTCCAATTCATCCCCTTCGCCGACCACAACGCCATGCTCGATCCGCCCACCGCGGACATCACCGGTCGGATGCTCGAAATGCTGGCGGCGCAGGGGCACCGTCGGGGCGAACCGCACGTGGAAAAGGCCATCTCCTTCCTGCTCAAAGAACAGGAACCCGACGGAAGCTGGTTCGGACGTTGGGGCGTGAACTATATCTACGGCACGTTCCTGGCGCTGCGGGGTCTCGACCGCATCGGCTGGGGGCGCGCCACGCCGGAAATGCGCCGCGGCGCGGCCTGGCTCAAAGCCCACCAAAACGCCGATGGCGGTTGGGGCGAAACCTGCGCCAGCTACGACGACCCCTCGCTCCGTGGCCGGGGCGTCAGCACTCCTTCGCAGACGGCCTGGGCCTTGTTGGGCCTGCATGCCGCGGGCGAAGAACGCTCCCCCGAAGCCCACAAGGGCGTCCGCTGGCTGATCGAACGCCAGAGGGCCGACGGCGGCTGGGACGAGACCATGGGAGCGGACGCCGCCCACCAGAGCGTCATCACCGGAACGGGCTTTCCGCGGGTCTTCTACCTCGCCTACGGCATGTACCGCCTGTACTTCCCCCTTTTGGCGCTCAGCGACTACGCGGGGGTGCACACCCCCGCCCGTTTTCCCTAAAAGGAACGCGCATGGCCATACCCCTCTCCCAAATGTGGACCGTCTCCACCTATGTGCTCGGCAAACGCCTCCGCAAAGTGGAACGTTTCCCCCTGGTGCTGATGTTGGAACCGCTGTTCCGCTGCAACTTGGCCTGCGCCGGTTGCGGCAAAATCCAATATCCGCCCCATATCCTCAAACGCCAATTGAGCGCCGCGGAATGTTTCGCCGCGGTCGAGGAATGCGGCGCCCCGATGGTTTCCATCCCGGGCGGGGAACCTCTCCTGCACCCGGAAATCGTCGCCATCGTCGAAGGCCTGGTGGCCCGCCGCAAATACGTCTACCTCTGCACCAACGCACTGGAGCTGAAACGCAGGCTTCCGGAATTCACCCCCTCGAAATACCTCACCCTTTCGGTGCACCTGGACGGCCTGAAGGAACGCCACGACGAAGCGGTCTGCCGCGAAGGCACCTACGACATCGCTGTGGCCGCGATCCGCGAAGCGGTGGCCCGCGGTTTCCGGGTGACGACCAACGCGACCTTTTTCGACGGCGCGAAACCCGAAGAAATGCGCGCCTTTTTCGACGAGGTGATGCGCCTGGGCGTCGAAGGCGTGGTGCTCTCGCCGGGATACAGTTACGACAAGGCCCCGGACCAGGACCACTTCCTGGGCCGAGCGCGCGCGCATCGCCTGTTCAAGGCGGCCCTTTCGGACCGTAAAAAAGCCTGGAAATTCAATATGTCCCCGCTTTTCCTGGAATTCCTGATGGGATTGAGGGACTACGAATGCACCCCATGGGCCATGCCTTCCTACAGCATTTTCGGCTGGCAAAAACCCTGCTACCTGCTCCAAGAGGGCTACGAAAACTCCTACGCGGAGCTCCTGCGCGCCACGTCCTGGGCGGACTACGGCGTCGCCAGCGGCAACCCCAAATGCGCGAACTGCATGGTCAGTTGCGGCTACGAAGGCGCTGCCGTCCTGGACGGTTTCGGTTCCTTCAAAGGTTTCGGGGCGATGGTGCGGGGAACTTTCCGGAGTTATCCCACCCGCAGGGACGCGGGCAAAAACAAGCAGCCCGAGGAGACGCGCGCGTGAACCGCGAAACCAAAAAGTGGACCAAGGCTGAAGTGGAAGCCCTTGAAGTGGCTCCCCCGAACGAACACCAACGCCTCGAAGGCTGGTCCCCGGAGCTGAAAAATCCCGACGACCTGCGCCGGGCCCTGGAGGCCGCCGTGGATTATCGCGGCGACGTCACGTTGACCTTGCACGACGGCTCTTCGCTGGCGGCCTATGTCTTTGACCTGCATCCCGGCGCGGACCCCGCCCATTCGACCCTCGGCTATTTCTCGCCGGATTTCCCGGGACGCCGAACCTTGGCCTGGGACCGCATCCGCGGCATCGTCTTCAGCGGGCGCGACTGCGCCGCGGGCAGGCAATGGGAGGATTGGCGGCGCCGCAAGGCCGAAGCCCTGGCCCAAGGGACCGTCGCGGCGCCGCCCGCGCCGGAAGTCCTGGATTGACGTGAAAATCCTTGTCACCGGGGCCACCGGTTTCGTCGGCCACCACGTCGCCGCGGAATTCCAGGCGCGGGGCGCCCATCTGCGCCTGCTGCACCGCGAAGGCAGTTGCCTCGCCAACCTGGTAGGTCTTGAAGGGGAACGCTTCCTCGGCGACCTGACCCGTCCGGAAACGCTGGTCCCCGCGCTCAAGGGCTGCGATGCGGTGGCCCATGTCGCCGCCGACTATCGGCTCTGGATTCCCGATCCCGAAGCCATGCTCAAGGCGAACGTGGAGGGCACACGCGCTTTGCTGGCGCTGGCCAAGGACGCCGGGGTGAAGCGGGTGGTGTGCACTTCGAGCGTGGCGACCATGGGATTCTTCGGGGACGGCCGCCTCAGCGACGAGGACACGCCCGTCGCCCTGAAGGACATGGTCGGGCACTACAAACGTTCCAAATTCCTGGCCGAACGCGCGGCCCTGGACGCCGCCGAAGCCGGCCAGGACGTGGTGGTGCTCAATCCGACCACGCCGGTGGGCTCCCATGACCTCAAACCCACCCCCACGGGCCGGATCATCGTCGATTTCCTGCGGGGCGCTTTTCCCGCATACATGGACACCGGCCTCAACCTCGTGGATGTTCGGGAAGTGGCCCGCCTCCACGCCGAAGCTCTGGAACATGCCCGGCCCGGACGGCGTTACATCCTCGGCGGCGAAAACCTGACCCTAAAGCAAATCCTCGATCTCTTGGCGGAACTCAGCGGAGTTCCCTCCCCCAAGCTCCGCATCCCCCACTGGGCGGCCTACGCCTACGCGGCCTTTGAGCAAACGTTCACTGGAAGGCTTCTGGGCCGGGAACCCCGAGCAACGACCGAAGAAGTGCGCATGGGACGCAAAAAAATGTGGGTTTCCAGCGCCCGGGCCCAAAACGAGCTCGGACTGCGCCCCACTGCGGTGCGCGAGGCCCTGGCCCAGGCGGTGGCCTGGTTCCGGTCCCGCGGCCCAGCGGTCCGCGGCCTCCGGGGATGCCCATGAGCCGTCCCCAGCCCCCCGCGCCATTGCCCGGCGCGCGCCCCGGAGCGAGCGCAGTGATTGCGGCATTCCCCGGCGAACTGGCGCCATTGGTCCGGGGATGGCGCCGTCTGGGAACGAATGCCCCAGGAAGCGGACTCTGGGTGCTGGGATCGGAACATCGCTGGGTGGCGGCTTGCGCAGGAAGCGGCGCCCTCGCCGTGGAACGGGCGTTCACCCTGGCGGCTTCCCAAGGCCCTTTGGGCGCAGTGGTATCCTACGGTCTTGCCGGCGCCCTTCGAACTGGCCTCAAACCCGGAACCGCCCATTGGGTTTCAGCCGGCCTCTCGGTGGACAGCGGTGCGGCTTGGTCCGCCTTGCATCCCGCCAAAGGGGCTTTTCTGCTGACGAGTCCCCGCATAGAACCCGCCGAAGGCAAAGCGGACCTGCTCCGGCGCTTTCCTGGCTCTGATTTGGTGGATATGGAAGCCGGCGCCCTGGCGCGCCTCGCCGAAAAACAGCGCCTTCCCTTTTATTGCCTCAAAGGCGTCAGCGACGGGGCCGAGGAATCCCTCCCCGATTTCACGCCCTTTCTCCGGGCGGATGGGACGCTGGCGCTGACATCCTTGGTTACCCACTTCGCAGTCCGGCCGAATAACTGGAAAAAATTGATCGACCTGGCAAGAGTAAGCGCTGCAGCGGCAAAGGCGATGCGGGAGACCTGGATGCGTTCAAATATTCCCATCTAACGGCCATATCGCCCACAAGAGAACGTCCTCCGTGCGCTTTCACTTTTATAAATACATTGAAAGGCGTACGGGCACAAAATAAGTTCGGCTCCGCTGTCCGTCCCCCTTACCCTCACCGAAAGCTTCCCACGCGTCGTTTTTAGATCTAAAAAAAAATCCCGGATGGAGCGATTACCCGCCCCATCCGGGATGCCTTGCGATTTGGTTAACTTTTAGCCCAGCGAATGACCTGCGCTTGGATGCCTCCCGACTTTCGCGACCCTCAATGCACGACCGCTAACTTGAAGGTTCCCACTTTTTGGGTGACGACTCCGGAAGTCTCACGCACCTGGACAAAGTAGAGTCCGCTGCTCAAATTCCCCAGGGCTAGATATCCTTCAAACGCTCCGGCATTCTGGTCCCCGTAGTCTTTATGGACCACGGGAACCCCAGAAAGATCCAGGACATCCACGGTCAAATTCCCCGGCCACGGAAGGTTCGCCATAACCACTGCCTGGTTCGACGCTGGATTCGGAACTACGATCACTCCATTCACGTTCGAGTCACCCTCTTTCCCGGTTTTACGCCCGTCGGCGTTGGAGATCGGCGTCGGCGTCGACGTGACCGTCGGTATCGGCGTTCTCGGCGGCGTTGAATTCACCGAAGCTCCCAAAGCCGATTTCAATGCCACAAGCTGAGGCTGATCCCAGGATAGACACTTTGATAATCGACTTTTCCATAATGCGGAACATTTACGATCCATTTGCTCGAATCTTTCCCTTTAAAATAATTGCTGACCCCTGATACCGCTGCGCTTGGGACGCCCACCGCACCGGCGTTGGCCTGACGCAGTTCCATTTTGATCAAATTTCCGTGAACACCTTGCTTGCTAGGCTGATGGTGTTTCTCAGAATCGGATTTGCTGTCCGCTTTTTCGATCAAAAGATTAATCTGAGTCGGTGATAATAAAACCGCCACGCCGGATCCGTGCGCCACGAACTGATAGGAACTGGAAATTTGACCTACATTGCTTTCAAAATAAAGGGGAGTTTGCGCGAATGACTTGGCGAGGGTTAGTTTTTGCCCTGCGGACGCTGCACCGAGTCCCATCCCAGCAAGCGAAGCCATCCCCAAAACAGTGAATCCCCGAATTAATCCCTGCTTGATTTGAACGTTCACAAACCCCTCCCTCTTTTCCAGACCGGGCGCCAAAAGCAACATTTACCCCTGGCCCAATCGAGTGTTTCGCTTTTTCCACGAATCCCTAGACTATTCGCGAAACTTTTCTCCAAATTTTAGCGTCGAAAAATACACTAAATGGTAATAGAAGTCCAGTTTAAACCGATTTCAAATTTTATATAATTCACAATCGTGCATTTACTAATTAGCAAAAATATACTATAGTAAATATAATCAAGGATTTATTCATGATCTATTTTGTCGAATTGTTTTAAATGATCGCTAAGCGACGAACCAACGTACAGAAGATTCCAAAGTTAAAATTGAAAAAATCATGCCAAAAAAACATACGCCAATACCGCCGTTACCACGCCAATTCCACTTAAAAGCAGTCGCTCCGGCAACCACCAAGCGCCGATCGAAACCAAGACCCCTACTAGCAGCGCCAGTTCCACTCGCATCAGCCACGCTTCCGGAGTCCGCCGCGAACCCAGTTCAAACGCAAGCCAATACTCCATTTTTTCGTAGCTCGCCTTGGGAATCACTATTCGATGGAGATGTTCGACCCAGGTCCGGGCCTGCGCTCCCGCCCTTTCTTGGTTGAAAGACTCAAGTTTGGAGGCGTGCGTACCGAATTCAAGTTGAGAGAGGGGCTGGACCGCCATCCGAGCGTCTTCTTGGGCTGTACCCCCGGAATATTCGCCCAGCAGAACGTTCCTTTCCTGGTTCTCTGAAGTTCCAGCTTCTTTTTTCCCGTTTTCAGGTGATTTCTTCTCTTTTTTGACAAGTTTCGTCAATTCCCTGGTCGAAAGTGCGCTTTGACTGATCGCCAAAGCCATTTCGGCCATTTTTTCCTTATCTTGTATTTTCAACAATTCCCGCGCATGTCGCACGGATATCACAGCGCGCGCTGTTAAATCTTGTATTTCTTTGGGCAATTCCAGCAGGCGGATGTATTCGGAAACCTGCTGTTGTTTCAAATTGAAGGACTTGGCGATCTCAGCCTGACTTTTCCCGAACTCCGTTGCCAGTCTCGAAAAGACAACCGCCTTTTCGATGGGATTGAGCGGCAAGGAGTCATTGGTGGTAACGGTGTAATCCAGCATCTCCTCATCCGTCAGTTCCCGGATCAGAGCCTTGAGATGCGAAAAACCGAGATCCCGGCAACACCTAAAGCGGCGTTCGCCGTCGGCCAGTTCATAATGGGTTTCCGTCCAACTGGGATCGTACAAGGGATTGCCGGGGAGAATCGCCCGAACGATCACCGGATACTTTTGCCCCTTTTCTTGGATGGACTTCCGGGTGGCTTCCATCGCCTCCGCGTTAAAGTATTCGCGTGGCTGAAAGAAACCCCGTTCGAGCACCGAAATGGGCAATTCGACGATATTTTCCAATGCATCGCTCATACCTGACAGAATACCTTCTCAAACGAAACTTGGCAAGACACTAAAAAGGCGGCCCGGAAAGGACCGCCTTTTGGCTTAAAGGATCTCCGGGGGCCGAGTTAGCCTTTCGCGGCTCCACCTTTTTTCGACTTTTTAACCGCACTTTTTCCGCCCAACATTTTCTTGAGACTCACCGCGAACGGCGGACGGGCCACGCCCTTTTCCGTGATGATGCCGCTGATCAACTCGTGGGGCGTCACATCAAATCCCAGATGCAAGGCCTTGGTGCCTTTGGGAGCGATGGCCTTTCCCTGGACAAACAAAACCTCGTCGCTGGAGCGTTCCTCGATAGGAATGTCCTTGCCGTCCCGAAGCGTGAAATCCACCGTGCTTCCCGGAGTCGCCACATAAAACGGAATCTTGTGATGCCGGGCCAAAACGGCCAAAGCGTAGGTCCCGATTTTGTTGGCCACGTCGCCCTGGGACGTCACCCGATCCGAACCCACGATGACCCGATCCACCTTGCCTTGGGCCATCAGCGCCGCGGCCGTGTTGTCGGTGATGAGGGTATGGGAGATTTTGGCGGCCTTCAGTTCAAAGGCGGTCAAGCGCGCTCCCTGCAAATAGGGCCGGGTCTCGTCGACCCAGACGTGCAGGCCCTTCCCCTGGGCGAAAGCGCGCGTGATGCATCCCAAAGCCGTCCCCACGCCCGCGGTGGCCAAGGCGCCGGTGTTGCAGTGCGTCAAAATATTGTCCCCGTCCTTGAACAGGGCGGCTCCGGCTTCGGCGATCGCGTCACAAAGGCGGACATCCTCCTGTTCGATGGCCACGGCCTCGACGACGACCACGTCCCGAAGCGTCTCCACAGACGCCTCCGGCCATCCATGGGCCTTGGCCAAAACCCGATCCACCGCCCAGGCCAGATTCACGGCCGTAGGGCGTCGGGACTTGAGGTAAGCGCCCGCCGCTTCCAGGTCTTTCACCAGGCGTTCCGGGTCCTTGGCCTTGCTTTTAAGCGCAGCCTGGGCCATGCCGTAGCCCGCCGCCACTCCAATGGCCGGGGCACCCCGCACTTTCATGGCGCGAATGGCCTCGCCCGTTTCCTTGAAATTTTTGCAGGACTCGAAAACCGCGCGGTGCGGGAGCTGAAGCTGGTCGAGAACGTCCAGAACGCCGGCTTTCCAAAGAAGCGGCTTCAACATCAGGCCTCCAGTCCTGCAACGATCTCCGCCATCAGCTTCGTCAGCTTAGGCTCGGCTTCCCCGGCTACGCGGATGATCTCGCGAACATCGGCGGGTTTCAGCCGATCGGCGACGCATTCGTCCGTCACCACCGAAACCCCCAGAACTTTGATCCCGGCGTGGACGGCGGCGATGACCTCGGGGACGGTGCTCATGCCCACCACATCGGCCATACGGCTCAACCAACGGTACTCGGCGCGCGTCTCCAAATTCGGTCCGGTGACGGCGACGTAAACCCCCTTATGGGCGCGGATGCCGTGGGCGCGGGCGATCTCGAGCGCCTTTTCCACCAGCTTGAGGTCGTAGGGTTCGCACATGTCCGGCCAGCGCGCCCCGAGGGAATCGTCGTTGGGGCCGATCAAAGGATTGACGCCCTGGAGATTGATGTGGTCCTCGATCACCACCAGATCGCCGGGGGCGTAGGCCCGGTTCATGCCGCCGGCGGCGTTGCTGACGAGCAGATGGGTGCAGCCCAGGGCCTTCATGATCCGCACCGGAAAGCTCACCTGGCGCGCGTCGTAGCCTTCATACAGGTGGAAACGCCCTTGAAACGCCACCACCTGTTTGGAGCCCAGGGTCCCGAAATGGGCCTTGCCCTGGTGCGACTCCACCGTGCTCTTGGGCATATGGGGAATGTCCCCGTAATCGATCACGGCCTCGGTCCGGATTTCCTTGGCCAAGGCTCCCAAGCCGGTCCCGAGGATGATCCCCACGCTGGGCCGGGTCTTGGTGCGTTTTTGGATGGCCTGGACGGCCTCCGCGATCTGGGTCTTGAGTTCCATTAAAGTTCCCTCATTTCTTGGGGGGAAGGGCCGTGGAATCCAGGCCCTCAAGTTCGACGATCTTGCGGCGGGAGCTGTGCCCGGCGACGACCCGAACCTGGCGCCGCTTGAGCCCGCAGGCCTCCGCCAAAAAATCCTCCAAGGCGGCGTTGGCTTGGCCATCCACCGGCGGGGCCGAAACCGCGACTTTCAGCGCGTCGCCCTGCCAACCCAGCAGCGCATTCCGGGAGGCGCGGGGCTGCAACAACACGCTCACGCGCACCGAAGCTCCTTCACGAACGACCAAGCTCCTCGGAACGATCGCGGGCGGCGGCCACTGCCCGCACCACCAAATCCCGGAAACCTGCTTCCTCGAAAACCTTGAGGGCGGCGGCGGTCGTGCCTCCCGGACTGGTGACGGCCACGCGCAAATCGGCCGGGCTTTGGCGCCCCTGTTGGGCTTGGATCATGGCCGAGGCTCCGACCAGGGTTTGGGACGCCAGCAAAAACGTGGCTTCCTTGCCCAAGCCGAGGCGTTCCCCCGCTTCTTGGAGCGCCTCCATGAATAAAAAGACGTAGGCGGGGCCGCTTCCGCTGAGGGCCGTCACCGCGTCCATTTCCTCTTCGCGGACCTTGACGACCTCCCCCAGGGGCTTCAACAGCGCCTCGGCGAGGCTGCCGTGGGCCTCGGTCGCCCCGCCGCCGAGGCAATAGGCGCTCACGCCTTTGCCGATCAAACCGGGCGTGTTGGGCATCACCCGCACCAATGGGGTCCCCGGGGCGAACGCTTTGCCCAGACGCTCCAAGCGGACACCCGCGGCGATACTGACCACCGTCTGGTGGGCCTGAACCATGGGTCCGAGTTCCACCAGGACCGAAGCGAAAGCCTGGGGTTTGGTCGCCAGCACCACCGCATCCGCGCCTTCGATCGCCTGGGCGGCTCCTACGGCTGCGGAAAACCCGGCCTCCGCCGCCAAGGCGTGAAGGCGTTCGGTGCGCAGGTCAAACCCCCATAGACACTCCTTGGGGTAACCGGCCTTGGCGAGGCCGCGCAACATGGCCTCTCCCATGTTCCCGGCTCCGATAAATGCGATGCGGGGCTGCTGTTTGGGCATGTTCTTTTCCTTAAAAGGGGTCTTCAGGCCTTGAAAAGGGCCGTACCAATGCGTACGAAGTCTGCGCCCTCTTCGATGGCGATTTCGTAGTCGCCGCTCATCCCCATGCTCAATTTCAGGCCAGGATGGACGGGCGCAAGGCGTTCCTTCAGTTCCCTTAAACGCCGAAAAGCGGCGCGCACCGAGGTTTCGTCGGCGTCGGCCGCCATCCCCATCAAGCCTTGCAGGCGCACATGGGATAAATGGGAGATCGCTTCCGCCGCCTGGGGGCTTTCCGCCGGGCTGAACCCGTGCTTTTGGGCTTCTCCGGAGATGTTCACTTGCAGGAACACCCCCAGTGTCTTGCCCACATCGGCGGCTGCGGCATCCAAGGTTTCCGCCAAGCGCAGGCTGTCCACGCTCTGGATAACGTCAAACAGTTCAACGGCCAGGCGGGCCTTGTTTGTCTGCAAGTGCCCGATAAAATGCCAAGTGCCGAGGCTTTTCAGCCCCGGCACTTTATCGCGCGCTTCTTGAACTCTGCTTTCAGCGAACTGCGTTGCGCCCGCGGCCGCCACCGCCTTTACCGCTTCGATGCTTTGAAATTTGGTGACGGCGATGAGGGTGACGCTTTCGTTCGTACGGCCAGAACGTTCGCAGGCCTTGCGTATCCTCTGGGTCACTTCCAGGAAGTTTCCAGGGACGGTCGATGTCATCGGTGTCGTTAGAGTGAAGTGGAATTATTATAGGTCTTCGCAGGTTGTTGACAAGTTAAAAACAGCCTTCGCTAGCATTTTTATCTTCACCTAACGGAAAATCAATTGAAAAACAAAGCTTAATAAAGTTATCAACAATTAATGTTTATTTTGTAGATAAAATTATGTGCATAATTAAAGAAGGTTCCGATTTCCCATAATCACAACGAATTTCGGACTTGTTTCGCTTTTTGAAACAATCCTTCAGTTCAAAACCGCAAACGTCATCATCCGCCCCGTGACTCCTGCATCGCGTCGATGGCTGAAAAAGAGCTCTGGGTGGGCGGCCGTATCCAGTTCCTGGCCGTGGATCGCCGAGTTGGAAAGACCTTCCGCGAGCAATTGACTGCGGACGCAGCTCCATAGATCCAAATGAAAATGTCCGGAGCTGAGGGGAGAACAATAGTCCGTCGCGGACGCATCCGCGCGTTGGAACAGATGAAATTGTTCCTCGCCGAGTTCCAAACGTGAAGGCCCCAGGCAGGGGGACAGCACCGCACGCATCCGCTCGCGCCGGGCGCCTTCCAAAATCAGCCGACGGACCAATTGCCCGGCCAAACCGGCCAAAGCTCCGCGCCAACCCGCGTGCGCCACCCCCAACACAGCGGCCTCGGGATCGGCCACGGCCACGGCCAAACAATCAGCGTGCCCCACGGCCAAAACAAGGCCCCGCACCCGCGTAAAAGACGCGTCGCAGGCGGGCAGGGCGTCCTCAAAGGAGCCCGCTCCCCGGCCCGCGTCCGCCGCTGTCGCCTCCCGTATCTCCGACCCGTGGACTTGGTGGAGATACACCGTCCGCTCCGGATTCCAACCCGCCCGGGCGTGCGCGCGACGCCTATTTTCCAAAACCTTGGCGGCGGCGTCGGCGGTGTTCAGGCCGAGATTCAGGCCCGCATAGGGCCCTTCCGAGACCCCGCCGATCCGGGTGCTGGTACAGCCGCCCAAACGCGCATCCCCCCAAGGCAGTTCCAACAGCAGCGGCGCGTTCATTTGGCCGTCCCGCCCACAAAACGGGAATAGGCCTCGATGCCTTGGGCCAGGCTCGTCGCCACCCGACTCTGGAAAGCGGAATCTCCCAAAAGGCGTTCTTCCCGGTCGTTGGTGATGAAGGCGACCTCAACCAAGATCGCCGGCATCTGGGTGCGCGCCAACACATAAAAGGGGGCGTAGCTGATGTCCCGGTGCTTCAGGTTCAAAGCCTTGCCCAGGGCGTTCTGCACTTGGCTGGCGAAACCGATGCTCTGGTCACGGACGATGCTTTTGGCCAGATCGGTCATCAGGATGTCGAGTTGGTTGGCCTCGTCGTTTTCGCGCAAAGACAGGTCGGCGGCCGCCCGATCCGAGGACTGGGAGTCGAAAAAGAACACCTGCGTGCCGTGGGTGGAACGGTTGGGCGAGGCGTTGTTATGGATGCTGACGAAGAGGTCGCCTTTGGCCCGGTTGGCGCGCTGGGTGCGCTCTTGAAGGCTGATGAAAACGTCGGTGTCGCGGGTCAACACGACCTGCAGAGAAGGATCGCGTTCCGCCAATACCCGTTTTAGTTTTAGGGCGATCGCCAAACAGACGTTCTTTTCCTTCAAGCCGTGATGCCCGTGGGCCCCGGGATCGTAGCCGCCGTGGCCGGCGTCGATGATGACCGTATGGATCGGCCCGCCCTGGAGGGGCCGGGCCGCAAAATGGGCCGCGTCCGGAGCTGCGGGAGTGGCGGAAAACGTCGGAGTAGGCGTCGCCGTCGCCGGAGAGGGAGTTTCGACAGCGGCGGATTCCACGGGAATTTCGTCAGCGGCCAAAGCGGACCATTCCGCGTCCGGTGCGCCCAGGGCCTGGAACGCCCTCCGCAGCGAATCCGCGTCCAAGGCCGGCGCCCCGTCGACCAGCTCCAAGGCGCTCGCCAAATGGATCCGCCTTCCCTGCACCAAAAAACTGTCCGAACCCAACAGAAGACGCCCCTGAACCCCGCCGGCGGTGTCCAGCTCCAACCTGCCTAAAAGAGGATCCCAGCGGGCCACCAGCCCTTCGGCGCCCGCGGCGTCGCGCATGCTGAACTTGGGTTCCCCTGCGGCCCCAGGCAAAGCCCGCAAAACCACCGGCGCATGTCCTGGAAGGTTCAGGCGCCAAAAACGCACCGCCACCCCCGGTGCCGCCGAGGTCCTTGAAACGGAAGCCGCGACCGCCTCCCCTCCCGCCGGAATGGAAGCAGCCGGCTGGGGGCTGGGCGTTCCCGCCACGGCAAGGCCCCTGGCCGGAACTGCTGACGGCGGCTTGGACGCGGCCATAGCCCCCCCGCCGATGCAGGCGAGGGCGCAGGCGACTAAGGCCGCCGGGCGGCCAAGAACGCGGATCACCGTTCGGATACCTTCCTCAGCCCTGGCCGTTGCCGGGCTGCTGCAGGGCGGCCATACGGTTGCGCCGGATGAACGCCGGCACTCCCAGGTCTTCGGTGTCCTGGAAAAGGTTCACCGTGGTCGCCGGACGCCGCGTCATCTCCGCGGTATTGCCGTTGAGCGCGTCCAAAATGGGCAGATCGTCGGGATTGGGCGACTGGCGCAGGCCCGCGCCTTCAAACCCCGTCGCGATCACGGTCACCCGGACGTCCTCGACCTGGTCGGCCCGATACGCCAGCCCCGGAATCATGTTGGCGTCCTTGGCCCCCATGGAGCCGATCTCCGAGAGGATCGCGTTGTGGTCGGCGGCGGTGAAGCGCGTTTCGTCGCGCACCGACACGGCGACCAAAAGCCCGCGGGCGCCGCCGTGGAAAGGCGCCTCCAAATAAGGGTTGGTCAGGGCCATGCGGGCCGCGCGCACTGCGGCGTCCTCGCCATCGGCGGCACCGCAACCCAGGTAGATGCCCTTGTGCCCCATCATCACGGTGCGAACGTCGTTGAAATCCGTGTTCAGCAGGCCTTCCAAGGTCACCACGTCGGTGATGGCCTGGATGCTGAAGCGCAGGGTGTCGTCGACGGCCTTGAAGCCGTTCTTGAGGGGATTGTGCGGCCCCACCGTGATGATACGGTCGTTGGGGATCACCAAGATGCTGTCGCAGACCGAGCGCAAGGCGGCCAAACCCGCTTCGGCGCGCTTGGTGTTCATCGGCCCTTCGTTGCTGAAAGGACGGGTGACCACGGGGACGGTCAGGATACCCATCTTGCGGGCGATCTCGGCGACGACCGGCGCGGCTCCGGTCCCGGTCCCTTTGCCCATGCCGGCGGCGATGAAGACCATATCGGCGCCCTTCAGGGTGTCCGTGATCTCCGCTTCGCTCTCCAACGCGGCCTGGCGGGCCACTTCAGGATTGGCTCCCGAGCCCAGGCCCTTCGTCAGCTTGATGCCGAGCTGCAGACGCACCGGCGCGGGGTTGCGGTTGAGGGCCTGGGCGTCGGTGTTCATGACGGCGAACTGCACGCCCTGGACCCCGGCCTCGATCATCCGATGGACCGCGTTCCCGCCCGCTCCGCCGACGCCGACGACTTTGATGACCGCGCCGAGCGTGCCCGACTCGCTGAGTTCGAAGCCCGGCACCTGCTCCTCAAGTTCGAACATGTCTTTCCTCCTTGGTTCTTGCGTTGCGCCGCCGCCGAATGGGTCCACCGGGCGGGTTGGGCGCCGGGTGAACGTCAGAAATAGTCCTTGAAGAGCTTTTTGATCGAGCCAAACATGCCGGGCCCTTGGGGCCCCTGCGCGGGGGCTTCCTTCGAAACCTGTTCGGCCACCGCGCCGGACTCGCCGCCGGCTTTCATGCCCTGGCGCACCAGCCCCACCGCGGTCGAATATTCCGGCCCCTGCACCACGTCGGTCAGGCCCTTGAGGGCTTGGGGTTTCCCCAGACGGGCGGGTCGGCCCATGATTTCCTCGGCCAATTCGCAGGCCCCCGGCAACAGCGCTCCGCCGCCCGTGAGCACGATACCCCCTGCCAGGCGGGAATGGAAGCCGCTGGATTTCAGTTGGTCCAAGGCCATCTGGAAAATCTCTTCCATGCGCGGCTCCAGGACTTTCGCCAGCAGTTGACGGTCGACCTGGCGGGCCGGGCGCCCGCCCACTCCGGCGACCTCGATGGTCTCGCCTTCGGCCACCATTTCGACCTTGGAGGCTCCATAGGAGCGTTTCAACTGCTCGGCCTCGTCGTTGGGCGTCGCCAAACCGACGGCGATATCCCGTGTGCAGGCCAGCCCGCCGACCGGAACGACGCCGGTGTAGCGCACGGCCCCTTCCCAGACCACGATCAAATCCGTGGTCCCGCCCCCCAAATCCAGCAGGCAGACGCCCAATTCGCGCTCGTCGTCGCTCAGCACGGCCTCGGCGCTGGCCAAGGGTTGGAGCACGAGATCCCGCACCTCGACGCCGGCGCGTTGGCAGCTTTTGAGGACGTTCTGGACCGAGGTCGCCGCGCCCGTGACCACGTGGACCACCGCCTCCAGGCGCACACCGCTCATGCCCACCGGCTCGCGGATGCCGTCCTGGTTGTCGATCAGGTATTCCTGCGTCAGGACATGGATGATCTCGCGGTCCTGGGGGATGGGGACGGCCTTGGCCGCCTCGAGCACCCGATCCACGTCGTCTTGGATGATCTCGTGGTCCTTGCGGCTGACGGCGATGACCCCATGGCTGGTGAGCCCTTTGATATGGTCCCCGCCGACGCTGATATACGCCGCGCCGATCTTCACCCCGGCCATGTGCTCGGCCTCGGTCACCGCCCGTTGGATGCTCTCGACCGTGGCCTCAATGTTCACCACCACGCCCCGCCTGAGGCCCGTGCTGGGGGAGCGGCCGACGCCGATGATGCTCAGCGTCCCGTCCCCCACGGCCTCGGCCACCAGGCAGGTCGTCTTGGTGGTGCCCAAATCCAGGCCCACGATCAGGGCGCCTTCCTTACCCTCTGGCTGTGCGCGGTTCATCGCGGTGCTCCTTGCGTCGGGTTCGGCACTTCATCGGCCTGCCGGCCGGACGACGGCCGACTGTTCGAATCTCAAGTCAATCTGGACGGCCCGGCGGCGGCGCGCCGCCAAATCCGCCAACACCTGGGCGAGCCGCCGTTGCGTCTCGGCCCAATCCCCCGATCCCATCAGGCAGCGGATCCCCTCATGGGTGACCAGCACCGGTTGCGTCGGGTCTTCCACTTCCAGGACCGAAATCTCGCCGGCCACCGAGGAATCCAGGGGCAATAATTCCCCGATCCGCCCCGGCGGCAGGCCCAAAATTTCGCGTCGCCCGCCGCGGTATTCCTCGGGATGGACCGAGACTCCGCGGATTTCCGGAAGGCCCAGGTTTTCCGTGGCGCTCGGCGCCGCCGAAGGCGCCAAGGCTCCCGTGGAGTCCACGTGCCACCAACGTCCGGCGGAATCCTGCCACAAGGCCAAAGGCTTTCCGACGCCGGGCTGGAAGGGCAGGGTGTTCAGTTTCGCCAAATCCTCGGCCTTGGCCCGGGCTTCCTGCTCGCGCTGGGCTTCGGCCTCCCGTTCCGCCTGGACGTCTTCGGCCGGGATCGAATCCTTGGCGTCCTTGAGCTCCCGGGAGGCGTGGGCCTCATGGGCGGCGCTAGCCTTGACCAGGGCGCCAAAATCGGCCCTGAGCGTGCCCATGCGTTGCCAGGGCCTCAGCGCCATCGCGGCCCAGGCTAAGCCGCCGACGATGAGCAGGGCCCGGCCGACGCCCCGACGTCCGCGGGGCAGGGGCCCCTCGCCGGCGCCGACGGCTTCCATGCGGGCCGTGTTCCAAGTCCCGCGCTCCTCCACCGCCACGGCGCGCGCGCGTTCGGATCCCTTGCGCACGCTTCCCGTTTTGGCGGCGTTTTCCGTCTTGGTCGGGCTTCCAGCGGCTCTCCGGGTGCCTTCCGCGCCCGCCTTGGGCTTGGATACGGGTTTGGCCGCCCCGACGCCCGTGCCGAACATGCGCTCCCAGAAAGTGCCCTGCTCGGCGCTCCCGGTCTGAACGGAAACCTTCAGCGTCCGCGTCCCACCGGCCGCCCCGGCTCCGGGCCGGGCTGCTCGGACGGCGGCGGGCGCCTCCTTTTCGGTTCCCTTGTTCAGTCCTTGGTAAAGGGCCAAGCGGCCTCCTTCAAGGATTCCAGGATCATCTCTTCCAGCAATTCCCCATAGGAAAGCCCGGCCGCCTTGGCCGCGTCGGGGAGCAGGCTCGTCCCGGTCATTCCAGGCAGGGTGTTGACTTCCAGGACCACGGGCCGGCCCGCGCGCGTCAACATGACGTCGGTCCGGGAATAGGCCCGGCACCCGAGGGCCCGGTGCGAAGCCAAAGCCAAGTCGGCCATTTTGCGGGCCAGAAGCGGGGTCAAGGGCGCGGGGCACACATGGCGCGAGCCGCCGGGGGAATACTTGGCCTCGAAATCGTAGAACCCGCCTTTGGCCAGGACCTCGACCACCGGCAAAGCCCGGCCGCCCAAGACGCCCACGGTGAATTCGCGGCCGGGCAGAAACTCCTCCACCAAGGCCGCGCTATCCCATTTGAGAGCTTCGGCGACGCCGGCCTTGAGTTGGCCGGCGCTACGGGCGATGGTCACGCCCAAGGTCGAACCCTGGGCCACGGGTTTCACCACGACCGGCCGGACATAGGCGGGCAGTTTGTCCCCCGCCCGCAGCACGACGCTCGCGGGCACCGGAATCCCGGCCCGTTTCAGCAGCAATTTGGCGACGTCCTTGTCCATGGCCAGGGCCGAAGCCAGGGCCCCGGAGCCGGAATAGGGGACGCCCGCCAAATCGAGCAGGCCTTGCAGGCGGCCGTCCTCGCCCCCGGGGCCGTGCAGGGTCAGGAACGCGAACGTCCCCGGACGACGGCGCAGGCGCTGGAGCAAGGCCGAAAGGCGCACAGCCGCGAAAGCGCGGGGCGTCGCCGGTTTGGGCGCCCCCCGGTCGGGCAGCAGGTCGATCGCGTCGACGCTCCACCCCCGCTCCCGAAGGGCCGAAGCGACGCCGTCCAGGGAGCGCAGGCTCACCGACCGTTCCCCCGACCATCCGCCGCCGACGACCGCCACCGGAAACTTTTTCACGTTCGCTCTCCCCAGACCAGAATCTCGTCCTTGAGTTCCACCGAAAAACGCTCCCGAACCGCTGTCCGGGCCGTTTCCATCAATTCCGTCACGTCGGAAGCCTTGGCCCCGCCCGTGTTCACCACGAAATTCGCGTGGCGTGCGCTGATTTCGGCTCCGCCTTTGCGCAAGCCTTTCAGGCCGCAGGCTTCGATCAGCCTTCCCGCAGCGTCCGCGGGCGGATTGCGGAAGGCGCAGCCCGCGTTGGGGAATTCCAAGGGCTGACCCGCTTTGCGCCTGGCCAAATCCCCCGCGATCTTCGCCTTGAGCGCGCCGGCGTCCCCCGGCGTCAGCGCCAGGATCGCCCCCAAGGCCACCAGCGTACCCGGCTCCGCGTTCTTGAGGCGGCTGTTGCGGTATCCAAATCCGCATTCCGCGGCGGACCATTCGACCCGCCGCCCGCGCTCCAAAAGTTCCACCCGGCGGACGACCCCGGCCAGTTCCCCCCCGTGGGCGCCCGCGTTCATCACCAGCCCCCCGGCCAGCGTCCCGGGAATGCCGGCGGCCCATTCCAGGCCGGCCCAGCCCGCTTCGGCGCTGCGCCGCGCCAACAGCGCCAGAGGGGCCGCGGCCCCGGCTTCCAGAATCCCGCCGTCGAGCGTCCAGGCGGAGAAGTCGCCGCCGAGCTTCAGCACCAAGCCCCGCACTCCGGCGTCCCGCACCAGGAGGTTCGTTCCCGCCCCCACTATCCGCCAGGGCAGTCCGCGTTCCGCGGCGAAGACCAGGCAAGCGTCCAATTGGGCCCGGTTCCGCACCTCGGCGAAGGCGTCCGCGGGGCCGCCGATGCGGAAACTGGTGTGGAGGGCCAGCGGCTCGTCCAGGCGGAGCGCATCCCCGAGGGCCTCCTTCAGGGGGGCGTAATCCGCCGCGCTCATGCCGCGGCCTTCTCCCGGCGCTTCAGTTCGGCGAGAACCTTTTCGCCCAGGCGGTCAATGGTCCCGGCGCCCACGGTCAGGAACAGGTCCCCTGGCCGCAAAGCCTCCAGCACCTTGGGTTCCAGCGCCTCCATTTCGGCCAGATAGGTCACCTTGCGTCCGTTTTCCTTCAGCAGATCGGCGATGAGCTGGCTGCTGACGCCGGCGATAGGGGTTTCCCGCGCGCCGTAGATGCCCGCCAGAAAAACCTCGTCGGCGCCTTCCAGCGCCTTGGCGAAATCCTGGTAGAGCAGTTGGGTACGGCTGTAGAGATGGGGCTGAAAGGCCGCCACCAGACGGCCCTTGCCGTCGAGGGTTTCACGGGCGGCCTGCAAGGTCGCCTTGAGTTCGGTGGGATGATGGGCGTAGTCGTCCACCACGCGCACTCCCAACGCCTCGCCTTTGGATTGGAAACGGCGCCGCACCCCGGTGAAACGGGCCAGCCCCGCCGCGGCGGTGTCGAAAGGGATGCCCAACTCCACGGCCACGCCCAAGGCGGCCGCGGCGTTGAGGACGTTGTGCCGCCCCGGAATGCCGATGCGGGCCTCGCCCAGGATGCGCCCTTCCCGGACCAGCGCGAACACCGAACCCGCCGGGCCGGCTTCGCGGACGCGCACGACGATATCGTTGCGCTCGCCGAATCCGTAGGTGATGAAGCGGCGGACCAGGCGTCCCAAGACCTCCTGCACGCCCGCATCGTCGCCGCAGACCAGCGCGAACCCGTAAAACGGCAGGCGGTTGATGAAACGCACGAAGGCGTCGCGCAGGTTGTCCATGTTCTTGTAGTGGTCCAGATGGTCGTTGTCGATGTTCGTGACCACGGCCACGGCCGGATTCAGCTGCAAAAAGCTGGCGTAAGCCTCGCAGGCTTCGACCACAAAATAGTCGCCCTTGCCCAGGCGGGCGTTGCTTCCGCCGAGCGCGTCCAGCACGCCGCCGATGACGATGGTCGGATCCAAGCCGCCCTCGGCCAAGGCCAGGGCGGTCATGCTGGTCGTGGTGGTCTTGCCGTGGGTGCCGGCGATGCACACCCCGTACTTCAGGCGCATCAGCTCGTTGAGCATCTGGGCCCGCGGGATGACCGGAATCTTGCGGCGGCGCGCCTCCAAAATCTCCGGATTCGTCTCGGGCACGGCGTTGCTGACGACCACGCCTTCGGCGTCCCCGACATGCGCGGCCGCATGCCCGATATGGACGGTCGCCCCGAGATTCCGCAAACGTACGACCGTCTCGGAATCGGCCTTGTCCGAACCGCTCACCGGATAGCCCATGGTCAGGAGCACCTCGGCGATCCCGCTCATGCCGGAGCCGCCGATCCCGACGAAATGCAGCTTCATCAGTTTGCTGAACATCGTTCGCTCCGTGTCAGGGACGGCCTTTCGCCGCCTCAAGGACGTCCGCCACATTCGCGGCCGCTTCGGGCCGGCCCAAAGCCCGGGCCGCCCGCGCCATCGTTTCCAGGTCTCCGTCGAGCAAGTCGCGCAGGCCCCGGTCCAGCGCCCCAGGATCCAGGCCCCGTTCGTCGAGCACCTTGGCCGCGCCGCGCCGCGCGAACGCGGCCGCGTTGGCCCGCTGGTGATCCCCGGTCGCGTGGGGATAGGGCACCTGCAGGCTGGGTTTGGCGGCGACCCCCAATTCGGCCAGGGTGGAGGCGCCGCTGCGGCAAAGCACCGCGTCGGCGGCCGCGTAGGCCGAAGCCACATCGTCGATGAAGCCCCGCACGCGGACCAAAAACGGCGCGGCTCCAGCCGCGGCCTCGCAGGCGTCCAACTCGGAAGGCCCGCACATCCACAGCCATTGCCAGGCATCGGCCCGGTCCGCGAACCCAGGCAGGGCGCCGCGCAGGGCCGCGTTGACCGACTTCGCCGCCTGCGAACCCGGCATGATCAGCAGAGTGCGGCGGCCTTCCTGGAGGCCGAAAGCAGCGCGGGACGCCCTCGGATCGGGGCCCGGAACGCTGAGACGGCAGGGAATTCCCGTCAGCGCTTCCTTCCCGCCCAGGCGGCCCTTGGGCGGCCAACCCAGGCAGAGTTTGGCCGAGAAGGGCTTGAGCAGGCGGTTCGCCAGTCCGGGCACCGCGTTGGGTTCCAGCAGGACCAGGGGCGTCCGGGTCTTGAGCGCGGCCAAGCCCAGGGGCATCCCCACGTAGCCGCCGGTCATCAACACCGCCGCAGGCCGGCGTTCCCGGATCAGCGCGTCCGCCTGGCGCAAGCCCCTCAGGAGCACCGCCGGCAGGGCGAAATTCGCCGCGCTCAGGCGGCGTTTGAGGGCCGCGGCCTCGACCGGATGAAAAGGCAGGCCCGCCTTGGAGGCCATCGCCTCCTCGATCCCGCCTTTGCGGCCGACCCAGGCGACGCTGCCGAGCCCCTGGCGCCGGAGCCATTCCGAGGCCACCCCCAGCCCAGGGCTGACGTGCCCCCCGGTCCCGCCTCCGGTGATCAGCAGCAGATCGGCCACGCTAATCCCCGTGGTGGGCCGGCTCCACCTGCTTGCTGAAGTTCAGCATCAGGCCGACGGCCAACAAATCGAGGGCCAGGGCCGAGCCCCCCGAGCTCAGGAAAGGCAGGGTCGTCCCTTTGTTGGGCGCCATGCCCAGCACCACGAAAAGGTTCGCCAAAATCTGCAAGCCCAGGCACAGCGTCAAACCCAGGCTGCCCAAACGCTGGAAGGCGTTGCGGGATTTCAGCACCACCAGCCAACAGCGCCACAGCAGCATCATGAAAAACCCGAGGATCAAAAGGCACCCCAGAAGCCCGAGTTCCTCGCCGGCCGTGGCAAAGATGAAGTCCGTGTGCGGTTCGGGCAGGTAATACAGCTTCTGGCGCCCTTGGCCCAGTCCCACGCCGAAAATGCCGCCCGTGCCGAAGGCCATCATCGAATGGCAGATTTGGAACCCCTTGCCCGAGGCGTATTTCCACGGGTTCAGATACACCTCAACCCGCCACAGGCGGTAGCGCCAATGCAGGATCAAAAACGCCAGCACCGGAGCCGCGGCCAGGCCGGCCCAAGCCAGCCAGACCCCGGGCATCCCCGCCACGAACAGCATCCCCAACAGCATCAGCGAAGTCAGCACCGTGGTGCCGAAATCGGGCTCGGCGAGGATCAGCAGCAGCCCGAGGCCCAAGGGCGCCAGCCTCGGCAGGGCCGACTTCCAACCCTCCCCATTTTCCTCCGCTTTTGCCAGTTTGTCGGCGGCGAAAAGCACGGCGACGATCTTGAAAAGCTCGGAAGGCTGGAAGCGCAAGGGCCCGAAACCCAGCCAACGCCGCGCACCGCCGACCCGATGGCCCAAGCCGGGGACGAGCACCGCCAAGACCAGGAACGTCGCGATCCCCAGGGCCAAGGGCAGCCGGCGCCTCAGCTGTTCCATGGGCACGCCCTGGGCCCAAACCAGAGCCATCACCCCTACCAGCCCAAAAGCCGCCTGATGCTTGACGAAATGCAGGGAATCCCCGAAACGGCCGTAGGACAGGATGGAGCTGGCCGACAGGATCAGGATCAATCCGGTCGTCACCAACGCCAGGGCCGCCAGCGCCATCAAAAAATCGGGCCGGGCCGGGGCCTTCAGCGCGGCTTCCCTCACGGCCGTTCCCTTTGCAGAAGCGCCACCTGTTCCTTGAACACCCGCCCCCGGTGCTCGTAGCCCTTGAACTGGTCGAAACTCGCGCAGCCCGGGCTTAACACGACCCATTCCCCGGGCTTGGCCCGGTCCAGGGCCCGGCGCATGGCCGTTTCCAGGTCCCCGCAGGGTTCGCAGGCCGCGGCCGTCGAAAGCTGGCGTTCCACCTTGGCGGCGGCTTCGCCGACGGTGTAGATGCGGGCCACATGCTCGCGCACCAGCTTATCCAGGGCCGTGAAATCGCCGTTCTTGTCGCGGCCCCCGAGGATCAGATGCACCGGTTCCTGGAAGCTTTCCAGCGCCTTGACCACCGAATCGACGTTCGTGCCCTTGGAATCGTTGACGAAACGCACCCCCCGCACCTCGCCGCAAGGCTCCAGGCGATGCTCGACACCGGTGAAATCCCGCAAAGTGCCGGCCAAAGCCGTATCCGGAAGGCCGAAAGCCACGCAGGCGCAGACCGCGGCCAGGGCGTTCTCCAGGTTGTGAGGCCCCCGTAGGCGCAAGTCCTTGAGCGGCATCAGCGCGCGGGCGCCCGCACCGGGCTCGCGCAGCCAAATCGTCCCGCCCTTTTCCCAGGCGCCCGCCTCGACTTCAAAGCCGCGGGCGAAACGCCAGCGCACGGAACGCGCCGCGAGGCTGGCCTTTTCCACCACCGGATCCATGGCGTTGGTCACCAGATGGTCGCCCCCGTCCTGGGCCTCGAAAATCCGGGCCTTGGCCGCGGTGTAGCCCTCGATGCCGTCATAGCGGTCCAGGTGGTCGGGCGTCAGGTTGGTCCAGATCGCCGCCTTGGGCTTGAAGCGCGCCACGTCCTCCAACTGGAAGCTGGAGACTTCGGCCACCACCGCCGCCCCGGCGGGGGCGTCCTCGACCCGATCGGCCAAAGCTTGGCCGATGTTTCCGCCGAGCAGGGCGGGCGCTCCCGCGCGCTCAAAAATGGCGTACACCAGGCTGGTCGTCGTGGTCTTCCCGTTCGTTCCGGTGATGGCGGCCCAAGGGCGCGGGCTGAGGCGGAACGCGAGTTCGATCTCGCTGACGACCTCGACGCCCTTGGCCCGGGCCTGGCGGACAAAGGGGCTGTTCCCGGGCACCCCGGGCGAAAGCACCAGCAGGACGCAGGAGTCCAGGAGGGCGTCGGGATGCCCTCCCGGCGCCAGCGCGTATCCGTGGCCCGCCGCCGAGGCCGCGGCCTCGGCGAGTTCCCCCAGGGGTTTGCGGTCGCTGAGGATCACTTTCGCCCCATGGCGCGCCAACGCGGCCGCCGCGGCCTGTCCGCTGCGGGCCGCCCCGAGCACCACCGCCCGCTTCCCTTTGATCTCGCCGCCGTTCGCCAACACAGACGCCATGGCCCTCACCGTAGTTTGAACGTGGACACCGCCGCCAGCATGAACAGGGCGGCCACGATCCAAAACCGGACGATCACCTTGCTTTCAGGCACGCCCTTGAGCTCGAAATGGTGGTGCAAAGGCGCCATGGCGAAAACCCGCTTTCCGCGGGTCTTGAAACTCGCCACCTGGACGATCACCGACAGCGCCTCCAGCACAAACACCGCCCCCACCAGGGCCAGCAAAATCTCCTGCTTCGCCAGCACCGCCACGGCCCCAAAAAAACCGCCCAAGGCCAGGGAGCCCGTGTCCCCCATGAACACTTGGGCCGGATGGGCGTTGAACCACAGGAACCCGAGGCATGCGCCCAAAAGCGCGCTGCAGGGCACGGCCAACTCGCTCAAATCGGGCACGTGCAGCAGGAACAGATAGGCGCTCAGCTTGGCGTGCCCCACCAGATAGGTGATGGCGATGAAGGCCAAGGCCACGAAGGCCGACGTCCCGATCGCCAGCCCGTCCAAACCGTCGGTCAGGTTCACCGCGTTGCTGGAACCCACCATCACCAGCACGCCGAACAACCCGTACACCAGAGTGGGCAAGGCCCAGGGCGTCTTCAGGAAGGGCACGTTCAGCACGGCGACCGCGGCCGAATCCCCCTGGAGCCAAAAATAGGCGGCCATGAAAGCGGCCGCGCCCAGGCCCTGAAGCGCCATCTTGGTCTTGGCGGATATCCCCTTGGAGTTCTTCAGGACCAGTTTGGTGTAATCGTCCCAAAAGCCCACCGCGGCGAACCAGGCGAAAGCCGCCAAGGACAGCCACACGAAACGGTTGTCCAGACGGCTCCACAGCAGGGACGACCCCAAAAAGGCCAAGGCGATGAGCGCGCCGCCCATGGTCGGCGTCCCCGCTTTCTTCAGGTGCGTCTGGGGGCCGTCCGTGCGGATGGTCTGGCCGACTTTCAATCGCGTCAAAAAGCCGATCAGGTACGGTCCCGCCAGCAGCGAGATCAGGAAAGCCGTGAAGGCCGCCCACACCGACCGCACCGTGACGTAGCGGATCAGGTTGAACAGCGAATGCTTCACCGCAAGCGGAAAAAACAGGTGATAAAACACCGTCACGCTCCCAAAAGGGCCTGAAAGACCCGTTCGACCGCCAGGCCGCGGCTGCCCTTGAAAAGGCACCAATCCCCGGATTTCAATCCCGCCCGGACGAAAGCGGCGGCCCCCTCGACGTCCCCAGCCTCGAACGCGGCGGCGGCGTTCCCGCCGAAGCCCCGCACGACCTCGGGGGCATGGACCCCGAGCGCCGCCAGGCGGTCCACCCCGCGGGCCCGGGCCTCCCGGCCGAGGGCTCGGTGCAGTTCCGGAGCCGCTTCGCCGAGTTCAAGCATGCATCCCAGGACGGCCGTCCGCCTTCCCTTCGGGGCCGAAAGCTCCAAAAAAGCGAGCGCCGCGGCCATGCTCTGGGGGCTGGCGTTGTAGGCGTCCAGGATCGCGCAGGCCTTGCCGCCCTTCAGCGGAATCCTCCGGAGCTCCTGGCGCATGGCGCCGGAGGGGCGCCATGCCGCAAGTCGGCCTTCCAGTTCCCGGGCATCGCCCCCCAAAACCAGGGCCGCCGCCAAAGCCGCCGAAACCTGGGCCCTGCGGGCCGGACCGCCCTGGGCCAGCGCCACCGCCAGGCTCCGGGGCCGCCCGCCGAACGGGGCGTTCCATTGGGCCACGGCCCTCAAGCCGCCGGCGCCGCGGTCCACCGTCACCTTCAAGCGAAGATCCGCGGACTTGGCCGTTCCGAAGCTCGCCACGCGCCCCCGGAAACGGCGTCCCATGGCGGCCGTCAAAGGGTCGTCCGCGTTGACCACGGCGATCCCGGACGGCCCCATCGCCGTCAGCAATTCCTCCTTCGCCGCCGCCACGCCCGCGCGGCCCCCGGAAAAATGCCCGCAATGCGCGTCGCCCACGTTCAATTCGAGCGCCACATCGGGGCGGATCAGTCGTCCCAAGGCCGTGAGTTCGCCGGGATGGTTCATGCCCGCCTCCACCACGGCCGCCTCCAGGCCCGGCCGGGCGCGCAGCAGGGTGAGCGGCACTCCCAGGTGGTTGTTGAAATTCCCCTTGGTCGCCAGCACTTCGGGTCCGCCGCCCAGCAGGTGGGCGAGCATGTCCTTGGTCGAGGTCTTTCCGTTGCTGCCGGTGACCGCGATGACCGGGCAAGCCAGCAAACGGCGCTGGTCCGCGGCCAAGGCCTGGAGCGCCTCCAGCCCGTCGGGGACGGCGAACAAAAAGGCCCCGCGTCGGCGGGCTTCGCGCCGAACCTTCGGAGTGAACGAACGGCCCGCCAGAGCGCGGGCGCCGACGGCCAAGGCGTCGCCGAAAAAGCTTTCCCCCGGTCGCTTCCCTTCCAGCGCCACGAACAGGGCCCCGCGCTCAAGGGACCGCGTGTCCGTGCCGACGGCCGTGAAATCGGCCTCCGGACCCGTCTGGACGATGCGCGCCCCCAGGCCGTGGGCCAGGCGCCGAGGCGAAAAGGCCAGCATCAGCCTTTCCCTTTCCGGGGCTTTCCCCAGCCCAAATCCTTGAGCACCGCGCGGGCCTCTTCGCGGTCGTCGAAGTGCGCCTTTTCGGTCCCGACGACCTGGTAATCTTCATGCCCTTTGCCGGCGATCAGCACGCAGTCCCCCGGCCTGGCGGACTTGAGGGCATAGGCGATGGCCGTACGTCGGTCCTCGACGCGCCGTACCCGCGTCTTCAGCGAAGCCCCGACCCCGGAAAGGACGTCGTCGAGGATGGCCTTGGGCTTCTCGGTGCGGGGGTTGTCGCTGGTGGCGAAAGCCAGGTCGCTCAGGCGGGCCGCCAGCTCACCCATGATGGGCCGCTTGCCGCGGTCCCGATCGCCGCCGCAGCCGAAGACCGTCAGCACCCGCCCAGGGGTGACCTCGCGGGCGGCTCCGATGAGGCGTTCGAGCGCGTCGGGCGTGTGGGCGTAGTCGACCACCACGCTGAAAGGTTGGCCGACACGCACCAGTTCGTAGCGCCCCGGCGGGACCTGGGGCTGTTCCAAGCCCCGGACCACGGCCTCCAACGGAAGGCCCAGCCCCAAGGCCGCTCCGGCGGCGGCCAGGGCGTTGGCGACGTTGAAGCGTCCGGGCAAGGGCAGGCGCAGCGTGGCGCGGCGGCCCCCGAAGCACAGGGTGAAGCGGGTCCCTTCCGGGTCAAAAACGATTTCTTCGGCCCGCAGTTCCGCCTTGCCGCCGCCGGCGTGGTAGGTGATCACCCGCGCCCCCGGGGTCCGCGCTTCGGCGATCTTGTGGCCGAAAGCGTCCTCCACGTTGACCACTGCGGTCCCGTCGGGGCGGAGCATCGCGAAAAGCCGCGCCTTGGCCTTCCCGTAGGCGGCCATGGTCTTGTGGTAATCCAGGTGGTCCCGCGTCAGGTTCGTGAAGACCGCGGAGGAAAACTCCAGGCCCTCGACCCGACGCTGATCCAAGGCGTGCGAACTGGCCTCCATGACCGCCCAGCGGCAGCCCGCGGACGCCGCCTCGGCGAAAAGCGCCTGCAACTCCAGGCAGGAAGGCGTGGTGTTGGGCGCCTCATGGAAACGGGGCCCCACCCAGTAGCCGACCGTACCGACCAAGGCCGAGCGCTCCAGGCCCTTGTCCAGAAGCCCCCGCAGGAGGAACGAAGTCGTGGTCTTGCCGTTGGTCCCGGTGATCCCGGCCAAAGTCAGGCGGCGGGCCGGAAACCCGTAATAGGCCGCGGCCAGGCGGGCGTAGTCCCCGCGCGGATCGGCGCTGGGAATCCCCAGGCACCCCTCGGGGAGCTTCAGGCGCCGCAACAGCGAGACGGGGGCCAATACGGCCACCGCCCCCTTGGCCACGGCCTCCTTGGCGTAGCCTTTGGCGTCCTTGGAGCGCCCCGAGGCCGAAGGCAAAGCGCAAAAGACTTTTCCGGCGAGGTCGCGCCGGGAATCGTGTTCGATCCCGAGGACGCGGCCTTTTTGGTTCGGAGCTTCGAGCCCTGCGCGCTTCAGCAGGGCCCCGAGGGCGGGCGCTTCGCTCATACCTTCCCCCAAATTCGGGTAAGCAGGTTTCCGGTGGGCGCCTGGGTCGCGGACGCGGCCTTCGGCTTGGGGGCCACCGAGGCCCCGGCTTTGGAAGCGCCCTTGGCCGGAACGGCTTCGGCGGATTCCAGGGACAGCGTCACGGTCGCGTTTTGCAGGACTTTGGACCCGGCCTTGGGGAACTGGGCGGCGACGCGCCCCTTGCCCAAAACGCGCGCCTTCAAGCCCGCCTGGGCGAGGGCGATCCGCGCGGCGGTGTCGGTCTGGCCGCTCAAATCCGGAACCTTCACTTCGGCCACCTGCTCCGCCTGGACCCCGCGCTTATACATCACGGTCCAATCCTTGGCCTTGCCCGGCGCCGAAGCCTCGGCCTGCTGCTGTTTCAGCACTTTCTCGTCCGGGGCGATGCCGTAGGCGGTCAGGGCCGCCGATACGACCGAGCGAAACACCGGGCCCGCCGTCCAACCGCCCAGGGTCATGCCCTGGGGCTCGTCCAGCATGACCGCGGCGACGAACATCGGGGCCTCCGCGGGCACGAAGCCCACGAAGGTGCTGGTGCTGGCCTGCTGGGAATAGCGGCCCGTGCGCACGTCAAACTTCTGGGCGGTGCCGGTCTTGCCGGCGATGGCGTAACCCGGCAGGGCGATGGCCACACCCGTCCCCCCGTCGACGACGCCCTCCAAGATCGGCACCAATTCCCTGCGCACGTCCTCCTTGAGGACCTGGGTCTCGGCGAAATTGCGCTCCGGAGCGCCCGCCGCGCCCGTGGAGCCGACGATCTCCCGGACGATGTGGGGATGGACCAGCCGTCCTCCGTTGGCCACCGCTGCGTAAGTGACCACGACGCGCATCAGGTTGCAGCTGAACTCCTGGCCGAAGGGGATGGCGGCCATGGAACCCGGGGTCCATTTGTCCAGCGGGCGCAGCTGGCCACAGGTCTCGCCGGGCAGGTCCACCCCGGTGGTGTGCCCGAACCCGAAGCGGGTCATGCCTTCATAAAGCACCTGGGGCCCGAAGCGCAGGGCGACCTCCACGGTCCCGATGTTGGAGCTTTGGGCCAGGACCTCCCGGAAAGGCACCACGCCCATATGGTCGCTACCGTGGTCGCGCACGACGCGCCCGAAGAATTCGGCCCTCCCCTGGTGGCAATCGATGGGCGTATCCGGGGTGACGACGCCCCGCTCCAAGGCCAGGGCCGCCGTGACGACCTTGAACGTCGACCCGGGCTCGAACGCGTCGCTGACGGCCCGGTCGCGCCGGTCTTCCACGCCGGATGCCGAAGGATGGGCGGGATCGAAATCCGGGGCCGAAGCCAGCGCCAGGATTTCCCCGGTCTTGGGGTCCATCAACACGATGGCCCCGCCCTTGGCCCGATACTTATGCCAAGCCTTGAACAGTTCGCGTTCGGCGATGTGCTGGAGATCGGCGTCGATGGTCAGTTCCAGTCCCGAGCCGTCGACCGGCCGACGAAGCCAGACCTGCTGGTTGGCGAGTTGGCGGCCCGCGGCGTCGCGCAAGGCCTGTTCCACCCCCGGCGTGCCCCCCAGGACCGACTGATACGAACGTTCCACCCCGTCCAAGCCGCGTCCGTCGACGTCGGTGTACCCCAAGACATGCGCCGCCAAGCGGCCCTGGGGATAGACCCGGCGGGTTTCCAGGGAATAGCTGAGGCAGGACAGTTTGGCGTCCTTGACCTTGGCGACGGATTCCGGCTTGGCGCCGCGCACCACCCAGAAGGGTTTCATGGCGACGAGCCGCCGCCGCAGGACGCCCTCGGACAGGCCCAGATTGACGGCCAACACCCGGGCGACATGGGCCCGTTCCCAGGGTTTGACCAGGCTAGGGGAACAAAAAACGGATTCGGTGTCGACGTTTTCGGCGAGAATCTGGCCCTTGCGGTCGGTGATGACCCCCCGGCGCGCGGGGACCTCGACCCGGGCGAACTCCTGGCGGTCGGCCTTGGCTTCCAAAGAGGGCCGCCGGATGACCTGAAGGTCCAGCAGACGCAGGACCACCGCCGCGAACAGCAGCCCCATCAACCAGGCGAGGCGCCCGGCCCGCCGCTGCATCGGGTGCACTTCCGGCGCGGCGGCCATGTCAGCGTTTGGAAGGGTGCGCGGGGCGTTCCGGCTGTTCGCCGGCCCCGAAAAACGCCTTCACCGATTCGGCCAAATCTCCCGCCGCCGAACGGTGTTTCAGCACGATGACCTGGTTGGGATTGATGTCCACCATGCCGAGCTGCCCGCGGGCCACGGTTTCGGCGTAATCGCGGGTCTGCATCTCCTCGATGCGGCGTTGCAGGCGCAGATGCTCGTCGGCCAGCCGGTCGCGTTCCTGGCGCAAGGTGACGATTTCGTAGCTGTTGGAATACACCTTCACCCGGCCCCAAGTGACCAAGCCCAAACCCAGGGCCAAAGCCGCCCCCGTCAGGGCCAGCGTCCGGAACTGCCTCGCGTCCAAACGGCTCCAGGGCGCCTGGCGCTCCATCTGCAGGATCACGGGTCCCGCGTCGCGAAAGAATCGGCGATAGTCCGGCATGGCGTGTGGTCTCAGAGCCTTTCGGCGGCGCGCAGCTTGGCGCTGCGGCTCCTGGGGTTCGCGATCATCTCCTCGTCGCCCGCAACCTGGGGCTTGGTCGTAAGCACCTTCCAAAAAGCCCGATGCCCGCATCGGCATTCCGGAAGGCCCGGCGGGCAGACGCAATCCCTGCCTTCCCTCCGGAAGTATTCCTTCACCCGCCGGTCTTCCAGCGAATGGAAACTGATCACCGCCAGGCGTCCGCCCGGCGCCAGCAAGCCGGCCAAACGGGGCAGGGCCTGGTCGACGGCCTCGAGCTCGCCGTTGACGGCCAGCCGCAGGGCCTGGAACAGGCGGGTGGCCGGATGGATGCGGCCTTGCGGGGGGCGGCCCAAGGTTTTTTCCGCGACCTTCGCCAGAGCCAGGGTCCCGCGGAGTTCCCCTCGGTCGCGGGCTTCGAGCACCGCCCGAGCCAAACGGCGGGCCTGGCGCTCCTCGCCGTACTCCCGCAGCGCCTCCTCCAGGGAGCCCTGGTCGGCGTCCCGAAGCCACTCGCCCGCGCCGACGCCAGCGCCGGGATCCATCCGCATATCCAAGGGACCGTCGTTCTGGAAACTGAATCCCCGTTCGGCGGTGTCCAACTGAAAGGACGAAACGCCCAAATCCAGCAGAATGCCGTCGAAACCTTGCCGGCCCCGGGGATCCACGCCTAAAGGCCACACCGCGTCCTCGGCGGTGACGTCCGCGAAGGACTTATGCAAGGGCTTAAACCTTCCGCCAAAGCCCGCCAAATTCTCCCCGGCGAAACCCAAAGCCTGGGGATCGCGGTCCGTGCCCACCAGGCAGGCCTGGGGCCCCGCCGCTTCCAGCACGGCCCGGGCGTGTCCGCCCATGCCGAGAGTCCCGTCCATCCAGAGGCTGGGGCCGCCGTGGAAGCGCCCGGGATCGAGCAGTCCCAGGACTTCCTTCAGCAGCACCGGCACATGCCGGGAGTCGTTCACGCCGGAACCTGGACCCCGCTGAAACGCATCGTCGCTTCCTCTTCGCTGGCGCAAAAATCGAAAAGGGGGCTGGCGCCGGAAAGGTCGAAGATGTGCCGCAGGTACGGGGAAAGCCCGACCAACTTCAAATCCCCGCCGTATTCGCGAAGGCGCTGGGCGCGCTCGCCCAACACCGGGAGGCCGGCCAGGTGGACATGGCTGACGTTTTCAAGGTTGAGGACCACGTGCACCAGTCCGCCTTTGATGTACTCCGCCACCAGGGTCTTGATTTTGAGCATGTCCTCCAGGTTCAGCTCACCCCGCAGCCGCAGCACCTGAATACGAATCTCTTGTTCCACTCTCCCTCCTGCTTTAGGCTCGGAAATCGTCAGCCGAGGTCCGGCGGGACCCCAAAATCCTTGGGACGCACTTTCGGGGCCGCCTCCAAGGTCTTTTGGCGTTGGTCCCAGCGGTCCGCGGCCCAAATTTCGATGCGGCGAAAAACGCCGGTCACCACCACCTCGCGGGTGATGCCGGCCTTGCGGCGCAGTTCCGGGGAGAGCTGGACCCGTCCCTGCTTGTCCAAAAACACTGTTTCCGCCTCCGCAGAGGTGGAACGCACGTATTCATCGGCTCGTTCATGGCCAGAAACCGTGATAGACTGCAACAAGCGCAGAAAATCCTCTTCGGTGTAGACCGAAAGGTGCTCCGCGCCGGTCAAACACGTGATAATGACCGAAGTTTCCGCCGTTTCTTTCGAAGCGGCAGCGCCCCCCACTGGAGGCAATTGGTCGCGCAAACGGGCCGGGACCGATAAGCGCCCTTTGTCGTCGACGGAATAATCGAATTTACCTGTGAACAGCGGCATCCCGGCCTTGATTTGGGAAAACATGGGAAAACATGGTATTTCTCCCCACTTGTTGGGATTATATGCCATTTGCCCTGGAACACAAGAAAATAGTGGATCGCGGAACACTTTTGCTTACTTGTAAACATATCCACAGGACATTTTGTGAACAATTTGTGTATTACGCTCCTTGTTTTACCCAAAAATCGCTCAAATCGAGGTTTTTACCCGAATATTCAGGCACGAATACGGACAAAGGTGCCTTTTAGGGATACCCACCAGCGATCCTGGGAAAGGTTTGGGAGCCCAAATGTGGAAAATTACCCCACTTCGTTCCTAAAAAAACAGGGACAAAAAGGACCGGCCCCCACCGCGACGCCCTAAAATTGGATTCCTAAGGCCTTTGAGGCAATTCCAAACAAAAAACGATCCCCAAGCCCACCCAAAGAGAAAATTCCGACAATTTCCGCCTGTATTCCGCCCGGACGTCCTCTTTTCTTTCCCTCACCGCCCTCGAATAGGTCCAAAAAAAAAGAACGCCCAGACCAAAAGTCCGGGCGTTCTTTGGAACTCGCTTGAAACACTGTCCGCCGGAGGCGGGACCCTTTAGCGCTTGGAGAACTGGAAGCGTTTGCGGGCGCCGCTCTGACCGTACTTTTTACGCTCGACCATGCGGGGATCGCGCGTCATCAGACCGGCCTTGGCCAGCGCCGGACGGTTGTCCGGATCCAGCTTGCACAGCGCGCGGGCGATGCCCATGCGCAGCGCCCCAGCCTGGCCGCTCTTGCCGCCGCCGGTGCAATTGGCTTTGATGTCGACCTTCGCGGTCGCGTCCACCGTCACCAACGGCATCCGGATCAGGATGCTCGCCGTCGGGCGGGCGAAGTACTTATCGGCGTCGAGGCCGTTCACCTGGATCGAGCCGGTCCCCTCGGAGAGAACCACCCGGGCCACGGAGGTCTTGCGACGGCCGATAGCGATATAACGCTGCGTCACTGGTTCACCATTCCTTCCGTTACAGGACCGAAAGCCGGGCGGGCAGAGGCTCAGGATTCTGGGCCAGGTGCGGATGCTCGGCGCCCTTGTAGACATTCAACTTCAGGGCCATCTTTCGGCCCAGGTGGGTCTTGGGCAACATGCCCTTGACCGCAAGCTCCACCGCGCGCTCGGGGCGGGTATCCAGCATGTCGCGCATGCGGGTATAGACCGCGCCGCCGGGATAACCGCTGTGGCGGAACTTGACCTTCTGGTCCGGCTTTTTGCCGGTCAGACGCACCTTCGCGGCGTTGACCACGACCACATGGTCGCCCAGGTCCGCCGTCGGAGTGTAGATGGGTTTGTGCTTTCCGCTCAGCACCAGGGCGATACGGCCGGCGAGGCGACCCAGGCTCTTGCCCGAGGCGTCCACGACGTACCATTTGCGCTGGAAGTTTTTATCCTGCGCGGAGAAATGCTTTGTGACTTTTGTGATTTCGGCCATGACACTTTCCCAGCAGTTGCCAAAGGACGAGAATTGTAGGGCCATTAGCCCTGTTTCGTCAATGATAAATCCTCGTCCGGGAGACCCTTTCATCGAATCCGGCGTTATTCTTCCCCTTCGCCGATGTCCGGGCCCGAAACAACCTTCCCGCCGGGCAGTTTTCTACCCGCTCGGGGGATCGCCCCGTATTCCACGTTCCAAAGGATCAAGCCTTCCGGCGGGGCCGTCTTCCCCGCCAAGCGCCGATCCTTCGATTTCAACAGGCCCGGGATCGACGACGCGGCCCTGATGCCGGCGCCCACGTCGTAGAGCGTGCCCGCGATGATCCGGACCATCTGGTGCAGGAACGCGGTACCCCGGATTTCCAGGGTGATCCGATCGTCCTTGCGCGAAATGTCCGCCGAAAAAATCCTGCGCACCGGCGATTTGGCGGTGCAACCCGCGGCCCTGAAGCTCGTGAAGTCGTGCTCTCCGAGCAGATGGGCCGCGGCCTCGGCCATGGCCCTGTCGTCCAGGGGCCGACGCGCGAACCACGAATACCGCCGCCAAAAAGGCGAATGCGCGGCGCCGTCCACCCAGACGTAGCGGTACGTCTTGCCGCAGGCGTCCCGCCGCGGATCGAACACCGCGGGAACCTCTTCGCAGGAGCGTATCCTCACGTCCCGCGGCAGCAGCCCATTGAGTCCGGAGACGATCCGTTCGCGGGGCTTGTCGCTTGAGGTGGTGAACGCCGCCACCTGGCCTCGTGCGTGCACCCCCGCGTCGGTGCGTCCGGCCCCGACCACGGACACGTCCTCCTTGAGGAGGACCTTCAATTTCGCCGCGAGCACATCCTGGACCGCGCTCGCGTTGATCTGGGACTGCCAACCGTGGTAAGCGCCGCCGTCGTACTCGAGGACGAGCTTCAGCCGGCGGCTCAGATCAGGCCCTGGCTCTTCAGCAGTTCGGCGACCAGCACGGCGCCCTTGGCGGCGCCCATCTTGGTGTTGTGGCTCACCAGCAGATACTTGACGCCGTTGGCGAAAACCGTGTCCTTGCGCACGCGGCCCACCGACGTGACCATGCCCAAACCGCGGTCGCGGTCCAAGCGGACCTGCGGACGGAAGGGATCGTCGTGCACGTGGATCATCGCCGGCTTGGGCGCGCTGGGCAGGCCCTCGAGTTCCTTGGGGGCGTAGGCGCGCATGGCGGCCACGATCTCCTCGACGCTGGCGGACTTTTCCAGGTCGACGAAGGCGGTCTCGGTGTGGCCTTCCAGCACGTTGGCGCGGGTGCAGGTGCAGCTCACCGCGATGGGGGCCTTGGCGATCGAGGAGCCCTTGAAGGTCCCGAAAATCTTGGCGACCTCGCGCTGGACTTTCTCCTCTTCGCCGACGATGTAGGGAATGATGTTGTCGAGCGCGTCCAGCACCAGCACGCCGCCGCTGCGCCCGGCGCCGCTGGTGGCCTGCATGCTCGTCATGAACAGGCTCCGGACGCCGAAGGACTTCACCAGGGGCGCCAGGCTGACGGCCAGGCCGGTGGTGGTGCAATTCGGGATCGCGGTGACGAAGCCCTTCCAGCCGCGCTTCTTGGCCATTTCCTTGACCAAGGGGGCGTGGTCCGAATTGACCCCGGGGATCAGCAGGGGGCTGTCCTCTTCCATGCGGAAAAGGCTGGCCGCGCTGACCACGGGCGTGGTCTGGGCGTAGCGGGGTTCCAGGGTCTTGGCGACGTCGCTTTCGATGGCGGTGAACACCAGATCCACCGAGGCGGCGTCGAACTTGTCCGAGTCCTGGATGCCCATGTCCTTGAAGACCGCCGGCACGTCGCCGTCCGCCCACCAGCCGGTCGCGCCCTTGTCGGTCTTGATGCCTTCGGCGTAGGGCTTGCCCGCGCTGCGGGTCGAACCGGCCAAGGCCGTGACCTGGAACCAGGGGTGCTCGGCCAGGCAGGCCAGGAACTGCTGTCCGGCGATGCCCGTCGCGCCAACGACGGCGACCTTCATTTTCTGAGCCATGTCCCGAATCTCCTTGCGTCCCCGGCCCCGAGGCCGGGAAGGACCGCTAGACACCCTTCAACCCAAGCTTGATATCCTTGAGCGCGGCCATGCGGTTGATGGCCGCCAAATACGCCTCCGCCGACGCCACCAGGACGTCGGTGTGGGCCGCGCGCGCCGATGAGCGCCGCCCCTTGTGGTCCAACACCACCGTCACGTCGCCTTGGGCGTCGGCGCCCCCGGTGATGGCCTGGATGGTGTAGGACACCAACTGATACTCGGTCTTGGTCAGCTCCTGCAGGGCCTTGTAGATCGCCTCGACGGGTCCGGTCCCCTCGGTCAGGGCCTTGAGGATTTTTTCGTCCTTGGCCAGGGTGATCTTGGCGGTGGCTCCGTGGGTGCCGGCGGTGACCGCAAGCTCCTGCAGGCGGAAATCGCCCTTGCCCGCGGCTTCCGGGGCCAGCAAAGTCAGCAGGTCGTCGTCGTAGATGTCCTTTTTGCGGTCGGCCAGGGCCATGAAGGCTTCGTAGGCCTTGTCCATCTGCTTGTCGTCCAGCTCCGCGCCCAACTGGCTGAAACGCTTCTTCAGGGCGTGGCGTCCGCTGCGGCGGCCCAGCTTGATGACGTTGTCGTTGAGCCCGATGTCCGCGGGCTCCATGATCTCGTAGGTCTGACGGTTTTTGAAGACCCCGTCCTGGTGGATGCCGCTTTCGTGGGCGAAGGCGTTGGCGCCGACGATGGCCTTGTTCGGCTGGACGCCCATTCCGGTGATGGTCGAAACCAGGCGCGAGGCCCGGGTGATCTCGCGGGTGTTGACCGTCGTCGAGCACTTGAACAGGTCGCGGCGCACCTTGAGCGCCATCACGACCTCCTCGAGGCTGCAGTTGCCCGCCCGTTCACCGATGCCGTTGACCGCGCACTCGACCTGGCGCGCGCCCGCGCGCACGGCGGCCAGGCTGTTGGCCACCGCCAAACCGAGGTCGTTGTGGCAGTGGACCGAAAAGACCACACCGGGCGTTTTCACCCGGGACACCAAAAAGGCGATCATTTCGCCGAATTCCTCGGGCACCGAGTAGCCCACGGTGTCGGGCACGTTCAAAGTGGTGGCCCCGGCCTCGGCGACGGCGGTGTAGAGATCGGCGAGGTACTCGCGGTCGGCGCGGGTGGTGTCCTGGCCGGAAAACTCGACGTCCGGGGTCCAGCCCTTGGCAAGCTTGATCGCCTTGACCGACTTTTCCAGGTTCTGCTGGCGGGAACAGCGCAGGATGGATTCGAGATGGATGTCGCTGGCCGACGTGAAAACGTGGATACGACGACGGGCGGCGGGCTTGAGGGCCTCCCCGGCGCGGTCGACGTCCTTTTCGACGATACGGGCCAGTCCGGCGATGATCGGGCCCTTGATGGCCTTGGCGATATCGCGGACCGCCTCAAAATCCCCGGGGCTGGAGATGGGGAACCCGGCCTCGATGACGTCGACGTTCAGGCGCGCCAACTGCTCCGCCACTTTCATCTTTTCGGCGCGGTTCATGCTGGCGCCGGGGCACTGCTCCCCGTCGCGGAGGGTGGTGTCAAAAATGAGGACTTTGTCTTCCATCGTGCCCCCTTGGGCTAGCGCTTGCCTCGACCTTCAAAGTCGGGCTTCGCCGCGAAAAAGGAACGGCGCGGCGGCCGCATAGGCGAATGCCGCCAGTCCCGGAAGAATCCAGCCGGGCTTCCAACCGAACAAGGCCGCCGCGGCGAGGCTCAGGAAAACCGGGGCCATGCGCAGGAAGCCTCCCTTGACGCGGGGATACCTCCAGGGGCCGAGCAGAGCCAAAGAAACAAGCGCGACGACCGTGACGGCCGCCCACACGGGCGGGTTCAAGGCGACCAGCGCGGCGTACGCGGCTCCGGCGGCCGAAAGGGGCAATCCTTCATACACGGGGCGCTGGGTCTGGGTATCGCCGCGGCACAGGCGCCAAGCGGCGCCCACGGCGACCAGGCCGGCCAGAGCCGCCCCCCAGCCCCCCAAAGCCGCAAAGGAGGCTTCAAACAGCAACAAGGCCGTCGCCACGCCCCAGGTGAATAGCCCGGCCAAGCTGTCCAGTTCCGCGCCGATCGGCGTGGCCTGTTTCATGCCTTGCGCGGTCCATCCGGCCAGCAGATCGGCCAGGGCCGCCAAGGCCAGCAGGCGCAGCGCGTTGTCCGTCTCCTCGGCTCCGGCGCTCAAAGCCGCCATGAACCCCAGACCCAGGCTGACCAGGGTCAGCGCGTTGGGCAAGCCGCCGCGGACTTGGGTCTCCGCGGCGGGCTCGGATTCAAGGGCGGCCAAGGACGCCGCCGCGGGGCGAACCGCCCTCCGGGGCACGACCTAGGCCTTACCGGCCCAGTTCTCGGGGCGCAGGCTGCGCACGGCCTGACCGGCCCGCCACATTTCCAGCTCGCGCAGGCTCTTAAGCTCCTTGTCGAGCTTCTCGCGGTAGTCCGGGGTCGAGCAGGTCGACAGCACGCGTTCGGTCTCTTTGCCGTCCTTGACGCTCTTGTAGAGCGCCTCAAAGACCGGCTTGGTCGCCGCTTCAAACTTGGGGGCCCAATCCAGGGCGCCGCGCTGGGCGGTGGTGGAGCAGGCGGCGAACATGTAGTCCATGCCGTGCTTGCCGACCAGGGGATACAGGCTCTGGGTGGCCTCTTCGACCGTCTCGTTGAAGGCTTCGCTGGGGCTGTGGCCGTTGGCGCGCAGCACATCGTACTGGGCCTTCATGATGCCGGCGATGGCGCCGATCAGCACGCCGCGTTCGCCCGTCAGGTCGCTCAACACTTCCTTTTGGAAGTCCGTCGGGAACAGATAGCCGCTGCCGATGCCGATGCCGCAGGCGATGGCGCGCTCGCGGGCGCGGCCCGTGGCGTCCTGGAAGACCGCGAAGCTGGCGTTGATGCCGCTGCCGGCCAAAAAGTTGCTGCGCACCGTGCGGCCCGAACCCTTGGGCGCGACCAGGATGACGTCCACGCCTTCCGGCGGGATCACGTTGGTCTGTTCCTTGAAGACCACGCTGAAGCCGTGGCTGAAATACAGCGCCTGGCCCTTGCGGAGGCGGGCCTTCACTTTGGGCCATTGTTCCTTCTGGCCCGCGTCCGACAGCAGGTACTGCACGATGGTGGCCTTGTCGATGGCCTCCTCGATGCTGGGGAAAAGGTTCTTGCCTTCGACCCAGCCGTCGCGCACGGCGTCGTTCCAGCCGCTTCCGCCTTTGCGCTGGCCGATGATGACGTTGAACCCGTTGTCGCGGAGGTTCAAGGACTGGCCGTAGCCCTGGGGGCCGTAGCCGAGCACCGCGATCACCTCGTCCTTGAGCACCTGACGCGCGCGCTCCAGAGGAAATTCCTCGCGGGTGACCACTTCCTCCTGGACGCCACCGAAGTCGATGTTCATGACTGCTCCTTTTGGATACGCCCTGTGGGCGGAAAGCTGCGTTGAATCAAAGGGTTTCGGGGCCGCGGCTCAAACCGGCGATGCCGGTGCGCACGAGCTCAAGAATGCCGTGGGGCCGGGCCAGTTCCAGGAAGCCCTCGACCTTGTCGTGGGCGCCGGTGACTTCGACCGACAGGCTGGTCGGGCTGACGTCGATGACCTTGGCCCGAAAGACGTTCGCCAACTCAAAAATTTCGAGGCGGGTGTTGCCTTCGGCCCGAATCTTGATCAGGGCCAATTCGCGCAGCACCGAAGCGTCGGGCTTCAGGTCGGCGACCTTGACGACCTCGACCAGCTTGGCCAACTGCTTGATGACCTGCTCGAGGACCTGGTCGTCGCCGCTGACGACGATGGTGATGCGGGAATATTCGGGGTCAAGGGTGGTGCCGACGGCCAGGCTTTCGATGTTGTAGGCGCGGGCGGAGAACAGCCCGCTGACCCGGGCCAGCACACCCGTGTGGTTTTGCACCAGGACCGAAATCGTGTGACGCATGGTGGGCACTCCGGCTACTGGAACGCAAGCGCCTGAATAGAAGGAAGGCCCATCCCGTTCCCCGGGGGGACGGCGATGGGCCTTCCGAGTGGTGGAGCTGAGCGGAATCGAACCGCTGACCTCCTCAATGCCATTGAGGCGCTCTCCCAACTGAGCTACAGCCCCACGGAGGTCGAACTGGCGCCTTGCGCGGGAAAAAGATTTTAAATTCTTTGGCGCTCCGAGTCAAACTTTTTTTTGCGTTCCCGACATTTTCTCCGCGTGGGCCTTTTCCCACGCGGAGAAAAGCGGGACCTTTATTTCGCCGCCGGAGCGGGCCCCGGCGCCGGCGCCGGGGCCGAAGCTTTCACGGGAACCGGGGCCGGAGCGGGAGCCGACGCCTTCACCGGGGCGGGAGCTGAAGCGGCCGGAGCCAGCGCCTTCAAGCCTGTGGGCCCACCCGCCGGAGCGACCACCTGGGCGACCGGCGCGTCGGCCAGACCGTTCAAGCGCTCCTGGGCGGCCTTGTTCACCGTCTCGGCGACGCTTCCGGGATAGTTCTTGGCGGCGGCGGCATAGGCCGCCCGGGCGTCGGAATAGCGCCCCAAAGCCTCAAAAGCGCGGCCTTCCCCAAGGGCGGCCAGCACCGCCACGGCATCTTTCGGATCTTTGGAATCCAACGCCGCGAAGGCCTTTTGGGCGTCTTCGCCGCGTCCCAAGGCGAGTTCCGCGTTGGCGACGCCCAAGGCGGCCGCGTGGCCCTGCGGGGTACCTCCGTAATTCGCCACCACGCCCTGATACTTTTGGTAGGCCAGGTTGAAGTTTTGGGCGGCGCGATCCGGCGTCGCTGTTTCGCCTTGGCGGAAGTAATCCTGGGCTTCCTCCAGGCTACGCGAGGCCTCCAACTGCTTCTGCTTGTGGCTGTTCAAGAAAAAAACGGTCCCAAAGATGGCGGCCGCGATCACCAACACCCCGATCAGGACGGCTTCCAGGTGCTCCTTGGCCCAGTCCCGGGCCTCGTAGAGGCTGTCCATCATTTCGTTCTTATGAAGGACTTCTTTAAGTTTGTGGCGGTCCAAAGGGTGGGGCTGCTGGTTCAAGGCGTTCCTCCAAGCGCGCGGCGCCCAAAAGGCCCGCGTCCCAAAAATCGCAAAAAGCGGACTATTGTACCGAAAACAGCGGCCCCGTCAAACATAACCGCGTTGAAAGGGGGGGCATCATGATCTGGATCAATCTTTTTATTTGACCTGGATCAGTATTTCGTGATAGATATTTCTCATAAACTTTTACCGGACGAAGAGACCACTCCAGTCCCAGCCCTTACGGGCCGGGACTTTTTTTTACCCATCTGGCTCAGCCGGAAGCATCCTGGAGGAACCATGAGTTCAAAAACGGAATCAGGACTTCAACTGGACGCCGATGTCCTGGTCGTCGGAGGAGGTCCCGCAGCGGCCTGGGCGGCCATCGCCGCGCAGGAACGCGGAGCCAAAGTCGTGGTCGCGGATAAGGGATACCTCGGCACCAGTGGTGCCTACGCCGCGAGCACCAGCGGCCACAAAGTGCTCCCGCCAGTGGCGGTCCTGCGGGACCCGATCAAATTCGAACGTTACGCCTTAGGCGGCTTTTTGGCCCAGCACCGGTGGTGGGACCGACTGCTGGATATCACCTACGAACGCGCTCCCCGCGTTTGGGAATGGGGCGGTTACGATATTCCGGTCTACGACCGCAAAGGTTCCTACCGGGGACTTCAAGGCTCTGAAGTCATGCGCATTCTGCGGAGCGTATTGTTGAAGAAGGGTGTCCGCATCTTGGACCAAAGCCCGGCCCTGGAACTGCTGGCCGATTCCCAAGGCGCCATCGCCGGAGCGCGGGGCCTGGACCGTCAAAAGAACCTGCCCTGGACGGTACACGCGGGGGCGACGGTGCTCGCCTCCGGAGGCGTGGCCTGGTTGAGCAAGGCGCTCGGCTGCAACACCAACACCGGAGACCTGCACCTCGCGGCGGTCGAAGCCGGCGCCGAACTCTCCGGAATGGAATTCTCGGCACACTATTCGCCCGCCCCGAAGCACTCTTGCACGACAAAATCGGCGTTCTACCGCTACGCCAGCTATCTGGGCGCGGACTTCAAGCCCTTGGAAGGGCTCAGCCGGGACGGGCACCGTTCGACGTCAGCCATCGCGCGGGAGTTGCTCAAAGGCCCGGTGTTCTGCCGCCTGGATAAGGGCACGGAAAAGCCCGAAACGCGGCGCATGCTTCGCATCCTGCAACCCAACTTTTTCGCCGCCTTCGACCGCGCCCATATCGACCCCTTTGAACAGCCTTTCGAAATCACCCTACTCTTGGAGGGCACGGTACGCGGAACCGGCGGCATACGGATCGCCGACGATGAATGCGCAACCACCATCCCCGGGCTCTACGCCGCCGGAGACGCCGCCACCCGCGAACTCAACTGCGGAGGATTCACCGGGGGCGCGGGGCCGAACATGACCTGGGCCATCGGAAGCGCCAACATCGCCGGCCGGGCCGCCGCGGACTTTGCCCGTTCGCTCGGGCCTTCAGCCCATCTGCGCGACGCCAAAGCCTTGGGCGGGGCCGGATTGGAATCACGCCGTCCCCAAGAGTCCCCCTGGGACGCGCAAGCGGTCGTCCAGGCGGTGCAGGAGGAGGTCTTCCCTTACGACAAGAACATCTTCCGAACGGAAGCCACTTTGCTGGCTTCACTGGCGAAACTTGAGGAACTCTGGAGGATCGTCCAAGGCACCCCGGACCAGTCCACTCCCCAAAAGGCGGTGCGCGCCCGGGAGGCCGCGGCCCTCGTGGCGACTGCGCGTTGGTCCTATTTCGCGGGCCTCGAACGCAAAGAGACCCGCGGCATGCACAAACGACTCGATCACCCCCACCTCGACCCTAACCAGCGCCACTATCTCGCCGTGGGCGGGCTCGACCGGCTTTGGACCCGCCCAGTCGCCGTCCCCGAACCGGTGCTTTCCGACCCCAACAAACTCTCCCTGGAGGCAGCATGATCGAAGTTATCAGTGAAAGCCGCTGCACGGCCTGCGGCAAATGCGCCCAGGTCTGCCCCATGAACGTTTACGACCTGGACGCCCAATCCAAACCCGTGATCGCCCGCAAAGCCGACTGCCAAACCTGCTATCTCTGCGAAGCCTACTGCCACGCGGACGCCCTATACGTGGCCTCGGAAGCCTTTGAAAGCCCGGCGCTGTCGGAATCCGAATTGGAGGCCGCGGGTCTTCTCGGCGCCTATCGGAGCCAGATTGGCTGGGGCAAGGGCGACAGTCCGATCCGCAAACTCCAAGAATATAAGGAACTGGCGGCGGCGGGAGGAGCGCCGTTTTAGCCCCAATCCCGAAAGCGAATCAGAATATCTCGCCCCTGTGCAACGCCATTAGAAATGAATCGACCGGAAACACCTGCACAGGGCCGAACTTAAGGGGCGCTCCCCAGTGTAAACGCCGAACAAACGGCCGGAATGAACGCCCTTGGACCGAACCAATTCCTCCAAGGGCTTATTCCAGGCGGTATCCCACTTCGAAGCAAGTTTCACCTCAATGGCGGTAAGTTCGGCGCCCTTGGTCTGCCTGCGGGCGGAAGTTTCGATCACAAAATCCACCTCAACGCCGGCCGGAGTCCGGTAATAGCGGATCGGCCTCCCCTTTCGGGTGGCCTCGTTGTGGACACGAAGTTCCTGAAAGACCAGCGTTTCCAAAGCGAAACCAAGCCAAGTGCGGTCGGGCTTTTCGTGGAGCAGCCCGGCCGCGGCCCGGGCGACCCCGGAGTCAAACCAGAACAGCTTAGGCATGGCGACCTCCCGCACTTTGAAACCGGGGCGCCAAGGAGGAAGCATGTGCACGAGAAGCGTATCGACCATGATGCTTAGATAGGTATCCACGGTAGTCCGGGAGACTGCGGCATCGCGACTCAGGGAGGCCACATTGAGCATCTGCCCGTTGAGATTGCCCGCCACCTCCAAAAAACGTGCGAAAGGCGGGGCTTTGCGGATCAGACCTTCCGCCAAAAGTTCTTCCTTAAGGTAGGTGGCCCCATAAGCGGACAGGATGTCCACGGAGGCGCCGGGTTCGGCCTGAACCAAGGGCAGTGATCCCCACTCCAAGGCGTGGTCAAGATTGAAAGCTGCCCCAAGTTCGGACGCGACAAAACCTTCCATGGATAGGGTTGAAGCGCGACCGGCCAATAGATTCGCCCCGCCTTTTTTTAGCTTACGCGCCGAGGAACCGCACCATGCGAAACGCCAGCGCCGGTCCTCGATAAGACGATGGCACCTCGTCGAGCAAAGCCGGAACCTTCTGTACTTCGTCCAAGACAATCCAGGAACCGGCGGGGCGATCCCCGGCCATGGCCTGTTGGCGTCCAGGTTGGGCGCTCAATTCCAGAAAGAGCGAGGCATCCAACAAGTCCAAACGAAGAGCCTGGGACAATGCCGTTCTTAGCCAGGTGCTTTTTCCCGTCCCTCTTGGGCCGAACAAAAAGAAAGAACGTTCCGGAACCGGCAGAACACGGGGGATGGACGGACGGGCGGGCATGCAGATGCTCCATCAGTAATGTAGATTCGCATTGTAAATCCACATTACTGATGGAGATTTATCAATAGACTTCGAGGCATCCGACTTTTTCCAAGCCGTCGGCGCCCCAGGAATAAACCTCATCCCACCGCCGAAACCAACCCCGGCCCCGCCTTTGGCCCGGGATTCGCAGGCCCAGCGCGTTGTGGTACCCTTTTCGTACATCCGGGATGAATCTTCACCGAACCTGGGAGCCCCATTGCGCTTCGCCATCGCCATCGAGGACAAATTCGACGGGGTGTTCCATTCCTTGCTTGTCTCGGGTTGGACGCCGGTCAAAGTGTTCACATTTCCGATGAATGGCCGATGCGCCGGGGCAGCCGTGGCCGCGGCCGCAGAGCGTCTGGGTGTGCCGGTGCAGTTGTCGCGCCTCGAACCCGGCGATTTGGCGGCCTTGCGGGCGCAAGCCTGCGAAACCCTGGTGGTCGCGGGCTACCGTTGGCGCATCGGCGACTGGACCCAACACCTCCGCTACGCCGTGAATTTCCATCCTTCGCCGCTTCCCGATGGCCGGGGGCCCTGGCCCCTGGTGCGGGCCCTACGCGAGGGGCGCAAACAATGGGGCGTGAGCTGCCACAAGCTATCGCCGGAATTCGACCAAGGCGCGGTGCTTCTGAAGGAGCGCTTTGACCTCGCCGAAGACGAAAGCCACGAAAGCCTGGACCTGCGCTGCCAAATGGCCCTCCGTCGCCTGGCCGAGCGGCTGGCCCAAAATCTCCCTGCCTATTGGGACAAAGCCAAGGAACAGGCGCCCTCGGACTACTGGGATTTTTGGACCGAGGAAGAACGCGCGTTGAATCTAAACGGGACGGTCGAACAGGCCCAGAAACAATTGCGGGCCTTCGGCCTTCTGGGATGCACACTGAAAATGGGCCACGGCGCCGTCACGGTACGCCGCGCCGTGGCCTGGCCGGAGTCGCACGCCCATGCGCCAGGAACCCTGGTCCACGGCAACGGACGGAATCTGGTGTTCGCCTTGGCGGACGGCTACCTTGGGTTGACGGAATGGGGGGAGTCGGTGAAGCAGGTTCAAGCGCCGGCGACCCCCCCGCCAGCGAATCCGCCGCCTTCCCCGCGCGGTGCTGATCCCAAATAAAAAAGGGCCTCCTTCGCGATCTAAGGAGGCCCTTTTTATTTGCCCTCGGCGCGACTCGAACGCGCGACCTTCGGTTTAGGAAACCGCTGCTCTATCCAACTGAGCTACGAGGACGTTTGGAAAACCTTTTGATTATAAGCCTTTTTCTGACTTTTGGTAAGTGCTTCTTTGCCCAAGCATCCCCATTGTGCCTTTTTTGTGCCTTTCACAATGGCAGGAAGCCATTTTTGAGGGTGTCTTGCATCCCTTGGGGCAAACCCTTGCGGCGGGCAGTCTCGGCAATTACCGTTTCCATGTCAAGGTAATGCTTCTCCGTAGTCTCATACCGCTTGTGTTGCAGCTCCTTTTGGACTTCATACGGGCTTGCTCCATTGATAGCCCGTTCCATACCGTAGGTCTTTTTGAGACTGTGAATGTTGGCACCTTCCGTAATGCCTGCGCTCCTGCAAACAATCAGGAATGCCCTGCGTAGGCTTTCATACTCTACGCAATTGCCCTGACGTGTTCTCTTGGGGCAACCATCCCAGGTAAACAAATAGTCAGAAGGTCTTTTTCCATTCATGTATTGAATGGCAATCTCTCTTGCACGTTCAAATTTGAAATGCTGTTCAACGTATCTCTTGCCTTTAAGCTTGTGCCCTGGAAAATGGATCACCCCTTGTCCCACGTCCATATGTATCTGTTCCACGGTCAAGGTAAGGAAAGCGTCCACCCTTCCACCCACAAGCCAAGCAAATTCAATCATGTCCTTAAGCAGTTGGGACGGGAAAAACAATGTCTCTCCCAATTCATCGGCTGCTTTCAGGAACTTGACCCGCTGTTGCACCGTCCAATAATGAATAATTGGATCGGCTCTACTATCTAGTCTATGTAGACCAACCCTATATGGGCTGACTATCCCGTAATCATCAAAGGTCCCCATGCTAAGGGCATAGGTATATATGCCAGACATCGCAAGGGCTTCATTGACTTTGGTATTGCTTCCCTTAAACCGAGTTAGATACTCAGTCAAATGAAACGGCTTTATTGACTTCACAGGCATTGAACCAAAGTAATCCAATACCTTTTTGAGCCTACCAAAGTATTTATAGGTAGCATTGAAGTTAAAGCGTGGGGGTGACTTTTTCTCAACCTCATATTTCAAGGCTTGTATCTTTGCCTTGTCGCCGCTCAAAAAGGTCTCAGCATCCGTAAGGGTATAACCTCGCTTTCCGCCCCTTGCTTTGATTGCTTCAATGGCAAAATCCTTAAACAGCAATCCATCCTTCTTATATTGCGGCTTTGAATTGTCAAAGACCATATCCCCTTTTTGCATTGCTGCCTGCAACTCAATTAACTTTGCTTTGGCAACTGTAATGCTATCGGTTCCAGCAGACTGCCTTACCAGCCGTCCGTTATACTGAAACCTTACCCAATAGACACCATTGCGGACGTAGATGCCCTTATTGCGTGTGTTCTTGGGCTTAGGAGTAACCTTCACTGGGGAAGGCAGATATACAAGAGCGTTAGTCATTGCTGACCTCCTGCCCCGACTTTTCCCAGGAAAATGCTATCACTGGACTCCCCCTGTGCCTACGGTCAGTTCCGTTTCACGTAGTAAATCAACTCACTTCTAAGGAAGCGGTATTGAGGCTTTTTACCTGCCTCAACTCTCCCTAACCTATGGGAAGGCAATTCGCCAACCAACGCCATCCGTGAGGCTTTGGAATAACTTATCTTTAAGAACTCGGCGGCTTGCCTGAGTGTGTATACCTCGTCTGGCTGTTCCATTGAAGCACCTTCACCTCTCTGCCACTCCCAAGTGAACAGGAAGAGAGGGTTTGAACCGATAGGCTACCAATACAATTGATTTGTATTGATCCTATCCATGGATCCTTTCCAGAAAGAGTTAAGTTGCCATTGTCTTTCAAAAGCCTGAATTCTTCAAAGCTCTGTAAATGTCCCCCGCCATCCTCACCCCCAGATCATTCCCAAGGCTATCAATCTGGTCCAAGAACCATGCGATAGACTTAAAGGGCATATCCACCTTGAACTTAGACTGTAATGCATCAAGGTAGAAACGCTTCTCCGCCTCTGACATTGACTTATCCTCGTCCACGTTCCAACGCCGCATCACGTCAAAGCTAACCCTCACACCATCATGGACAATCACCCATTGGCATTGCTCATAGCCCATTGCAGGACCAAGGCTACCGTATAACATGTGAAGGTCCTTCCTATCCCTGTAGGTTTTCAAGAACGAACTCACATGGTCAGAGGTTATCATTAATGCCCCATCCCAGCGTCCACCAGGAATAACGGCTGGACCTTGCTTAATCTTTTCCACGAAATCCTTGGCTTGCCCCTCTGGAAGAACAAAGGTATACCCACGGGTAGACCTGTTACACTTTTGCTTTCCCATTACGATTCACCTCCCTTCTCATTAGACGCATTCCTTTCAATGAAATTGCCCAAGGCATCCCACCACTGAGGAGCCAATCCCGCTTCCTTGTCTTGTATCTTTTCGTTGAGGTAATTCTTGAATTCCAACCATTGACCACCACCAAGCGTTGAAGGCATCTGTTTGGAACCATCCACCAGCTTTTTGAATGACTTGCTGGGGTCTCGAACAGTCCGCATCCAAGTAGAATCTTCCCCATCTGGAACCTTCATCCAAATCCAACCATCAACAACCCGTCTGTCATCGTCCGTGAAAGCCCGCCGTGGACGTTTGCGAACCTTTGGGGGCGTAAGAGTGAACTCTCGGGCTTCGTCTTTCTTCTCATCCGCAATGAGAGACAGGTATTTGTCCACAACCTCATTGCTAATGCTGTCGTCATTGTGTTCGTTCTCAAAAACCTCCAGATCTACTTTCGTGACATTTCCACTCTTGACCCAATTCCGAAAGCGATTGGCGAACGAAGCCGCAATCTCAGCAGATTTCCTCTTGGTCAGTTCTTCAAACTCGCTTTCAGCGGATTCAACCGCTTCATCCATTTTGTCCTTGGCTTGCTTGTATTCCTCGTCATTCCACATCTCATGTAGCATGGCTAAGTCAAAGGCAGCCAGGTAGCATTGCAGTTTGTTCCTCATGACGAACCTCCATCTGGCAAAGTCGGGAAACATCCAGTGGCTTTCCCGATCAGTTGCAAAGACCTAAGCCGCTTCAAAGAACTGACCTTCTACGGAGCGAACCCGCTTATTGGTGCCATCAAGGACAGGAGCTTCCGAAAACCGCCCCGTGAACACCAACTTGCTCTGATAGATCTCGTCCTGGGACATGAAGGGGAGAAGGCATTCTTGAACGAAGAGCCCTTGCATGCAGAAGAGGTATCCATCCATGGCGTCCTGCATGTCTTGTCCGTCACGCTTGGCGAAAGCCTTCATATCTCTCAGGATCTGTTTTGCATGTTCGGCATTCTCATGGAGCCACAACGTAAACATGTGGCGGTCAACGCAGATGGTATTGCGGCTCTTGCGGCTGGCATTGGGTTGGGTCTTCATGGTGAACCTCCGAAGGACTGGGACCGCCTCAGTGGCTAAGTCCAATACGGGAATTTTAAAACAGAATCGGAGATTTACTTTTTGGGCTAGCTGTCATTGAGCAAAGTTCGGACAATAAAAAAGCCCCATAAAAACGGGGCTAAAACCGCTGCCTTACCGCTATCTAGGAATGTGTACCAAAATTTAGCGAACTAACTTTGCTCTGAAAAAGTTCCAAGGGTCGGTTGGAAGCCCATGTTTTTCAAGGAAGGTCTGGTAGTTTGTCCTAATCTTGAAAGTGAGTTTCTTTCCTTTGGGCAGGGTAAAGCCCATCACCTCTTCAAGGCGCTTCCTAACTGCACCGTTCTCAGCGTCATTGTTCAGCATCTCAACCAACTTTTTACGATCCTCCTCAATCCTAAAATACTCGCTCCACACCAATTTCCTGAATGGTTGCCACTTCTTAAAGCTCATTGGATGGCTTACTCCGTATTCAGAACGCATATACCTATAGTAGTCCAGCTTAGCATTAGCCTGTTGCCACTTGATGTATCTTGCGGAGTTGGGCTTGATGCGCTTTGCGGGTTGTGGACGTATTTCTCTGGGTGGCAAATCTGGATGGTTCCTATTCCATGCCCATATTCTTTCATTCTCTATCTTCCACTTTTCAATCTTTGTAATGTTGATTTGACCTTTGATATATTGCCGCAACTCCCTTTCATATTGTAATTTGAATTGCGTATTATCTGCTTTTGCCTTTTTTAACCTGTTATTTATTTCGACTTGCAACAGTCTTGTATGTCTCTTCTTTTCATAGATATAGCCTATCAATACATCTGAAATGTCCTTTTGCGTACCAATTGGTAGTAGTTCCAACTCAGAAGATCGTTCCTTTTCTTTCACCAATTTAGCATACTCATTTCCGTATATTTTAATTAACTTTAGTTTCTCAATTTTCAAAGCCTTACGAACACGTTCAACTTTTGCAAATGCTCGCGGCATGCCAATTTGCCCGTTCCCTAAATTCTTGACTCTCTTTAACCATCTTGAAATAGACTGCAATTTAGCCTTGGCTTGCTCAAGTGTCACAACCTCCCCTACTTCTTTAATTGTATCTTTAGAAAGGTTCCTTTTCTTTCGCATATCATCTTTTTAAGAAAAAGACCGCCTTTTTCACGGGCGGTCCTTTAAAGGATAGCAGGTTATAGGCTTAAACGGGATTCACTTTGTTTAAAGCTTCCTTCACCGCATTGGCTTGAGCCTTCTCAGCCTCTTTCACCGCATCCCAAAGCTTGGTTCGGTAGGCTTCCACCTTGTCATTGATAATTTGAGTGTAGGGGCTTTCAGCTTCAACCGCTTGCCTGGACTTCCGTCCTGGCTTGCCTTTGCCGCCAGTTTTCTTAGACTTTTTCTTGGGGGGATGTTCTTTGTAATAGGAATCAATCTCGGCTTGGGTCTTAAAACTATCAACCACAGCAGGACGGCGACCTCTCACAGGGTAATGCAACCCTTCCTTAACTTCGTTTTTCGGGGTCACTTTGACTTCTTTCTTGGGCTCCTTGCCCTTGCCGTCTTTGTTAGGTCCAGCCATTGCAACGCTCCTGTGAAAGGGTTGTCTTGAAGGAATAGCTATAGGTTAGCATTTTGAGGACTAAGGTCAATACAAATAGGAAGCCCCAACAACCTAAACAAACGCCATAAATAAGGCTTATTTGCCCGACAAATCCAATTGAAAGTTGATACCTTCCATTCCAGCCCGTGTCCGCTGCTTGATGAAATAGACGGATGCTTTACGGTCAAGTCCGTTGGCAATGAAATACTCAACCAATTCGGAATCCGTAGAAGTTTCATTGTTAAGCAATTCTCCCTCCACCATTTCTAATACGTGAGCGTCTAACTCAATGGGCTTGCCATTGCAATAAGGGCAAGTGACTTCCTCCTTATTTGGGCTAACAAAAGCGGTCTTCTTACCGCAAACGGCTTTACCGCCTTTGCATGCCCATTTGCCGTTGTGTGAAGCGTGTATCTCTGCCATTGGCTTTTCCTCTGAATGAGTGATAAACCAAAATAACGCACCAGAGTTATGGCGCCTACAATTCATTTGTGATCATTAGGACATTGTCTCATACCATATACGACCTCTCTTTTGGCAATATGTCGGCTGCAATACAGGCATTGACCCCAAAGCCACCCCAAGCTATCATTTGGCAACTCAAATACGGGGTGGTTCATGCGGAAGGCTCACATTATCTTGGCTCTCATCCTCTTTGTCTCTTCTTTCTTTTTTACCTCAAATCGCTGCAATGCAATGACTCACCAAACACCCTGCCCAACTCCAGACTATAGTAGCATTGCCCAAATGGAAGATAGGGTTCACACCTTTTATCATGATCAATGGACCGACACTATGGCAATTGTAAGTCTAACTGTACCGGTCTAGGGTTTTTGGACACCCTTTTGGGGCGGTTTCAGGCCGCGGCAGCCGCGGCCTGGTGCTCTTCGAAGGCCTGACGAGGCGTCTTGTAGCCGTGACGCTCCATAATCCAGGCCGTG
>Ga0326728_10001262_pt1 | contig 90768 bp, 85 predicted proteins | sample MB3enrmetagenome_FD_207602 | JGI IMG/M metagenome (GOLD analysis project Ga0326728, IMG submission 207602) | Lab enriched peat soil microbial communities from McLean, Ithaca, NY, United States - MB31MN | ecosystem: Environmental > Terrestrial > Soil > Wetlands > Peat | place: USA: New York... | reverse complement strand
CTCTTTCTTTTTCTTTTTTTTCTGCGTAAAGCCATTTAACTCTCTGAATCAACTCAGCGCCGAAGTCACTTCCCTTGAGACTAGACCGTATTCTGTTGAGGTCCGGTTATGCTGCGAGCGCCGTCATAGCCGTCATCGCATACTTTTCTGGGGTAGGAGTCGCGAACTCGGCAGCGCTCCTCATTGCATCGGTCATCGCAACGCGAGTGTCGATTTACCTATACTTTGAACGATACTTGGCTTTTCGGAGTTTCGAGGATTTCAGGTCGGGCAAGATCAGGCATGAATGTGTGGCTTGCGGAGCCTCCTGTCATTTAAGGGTCAATCTGGGGAGAGACGACGTGGATAGGGTTCTGCAATATGCGAAAGAAAACGGAATTGATGAAACAATCATTGAACGTCGTGGGAACCATCACTGGCTCAAGAGACGAGGAGACGGCGCATGCATATTTCTCAAGTACGAAGGAGATAAGCCCAGGTGCTCAATATACAGTATCAGGCCCATCGCATGCCGACTATACCCACTCATTCCCTCCGGTACTCGCCTAAGAGTTGACCCGCTATGTCCAGGACTGAGCAAAACGGAAGGGCACACTTTCAAAGAACACTTGTCAACGCAGAATGTAGGAACCTATGTAAGAAATGTGCTCGGTAAAATCTAACAATTGATTTCGACCTTCGCTAACTCCAAAACACCGAAATCGGTCAGAAATTGGTCGGTCCATTCAAAGCTATATCTCATCTAGAAACATAATTGATTGGGAAGAAAGTTGGTTCGAAAGTCAAAGGTGCAGTACTCTAGGATAGCGATCTACTGGGCTCCTCTGACCGTGGGTTTCACGATTCTTTGGTCAGTCGCCATGAATCTACTTGGGCTGTCTGGTTTGATACCCGCCTTAAGCCTTGTTGGACCGGTCCTGCTCGGTGCAGTATCATCCGTGACGGTCTATTTCCTGCATGATCATCGAGAGTTGGAGTATGACGATCGCGGATATCGAGAAAGAATAGGTAGAAGAGATTCGGACCCCCATCAATGGTCAGAGTTCAAAGAATGCTCTTTAGTCAAGGACAGTTACGGACGATGCAAAGTAAGAGTGTACTTCGAGAGAGATGGCAGTCATCGCGACATCGACTCATCAGGTTGCGGCCTTGATCCGTACAAGTTCCGTGATTTTGTCTCTTCTCGCATCGACTCGCACGCACCTGAGGAGCGTCCACCTGATTTGGTTGGTGGTCTGGAGAGAGAACTTCAGCAGGGGAGAGCACGATGGCTGGCTGATTTGAACGAAACCTTCAGGGATTATCAGGTATCAGGAGAAGTGTTCCCATTACTGGCTCGCGGCGCTACTCGTCCCAAAGGTTTTCTCCTTTCCCGGTTCCTGGCGTACACAGTCATGCCCAACTATAACGTATGCATGTACGCTCAGTGGGTCGATGGATCCCATGCAAAAGAACATGTGATGAGGCTTCTGAGGATTGTCGAGACACAGCGCGAACAGAAGGACATCAGATGGTCATGGCTGCTTCTTCTCAGCAACGAACCCCCTCCCGACTCTGTGAACAAACTCATCAGTCAGTTCGGCAACAGAGACATCGGGTTGGGCTACGTTAACACCTCTACCGGTGAAATGAGCACGAGCCCTAACCAGTTGGGAGCCAGTATGGCGAACCAAATGCGGCTGAAACGACTAGTAAGCGACCTACGGCGGAGGAAACACCTCGCCTTCTGAAATGGTCAGCATTCGTCGAATTAATATGCATGCGGGATATGGGGGGCGTTTGACGAAACATGAATGTGCGAAAGCTGCTTAAAGAGCATCCAAGTATAATCGGAATTACTATCGGCATCATAATTCTGGCTTTTATCGCCTTCACCGTACTCACGACGAAGCCGCCTTGAATCGGGCAGCTTTTTCATTTCGTAGAAAGAAGTTTCAGGGATTAATGAACAGCTAGCCTTCAACGCGTTGTAGTCGTTTTATTTTAGCGCCATCTATCTCTATTAGATAGCAACTAAGAATCCCTTCTGTGTATTCCGAGCCCGGATTCATGCATTGAGTTCTACCTATCTTCATCCATCCCCGGCATTCGTGAATGTGGCCGTGCATTCCTAGGAGAGGTTGATATTTCTCTATAATGGTTCGAACTGATTTTGAACCGACTGGGATGACCTTTGGTCGACCTCCCTCCATTATGGGTTTGAAATTCTTGTCTAATTGAGGTGCATCGTCGATCTTTGACGCGTAGGGTGGGCAATGCAGACAGAACACGGATCTGTCAACATTACGAACTTGCGAAGCCATTTTCTCAAGCTTAACCATTAAATCTTCCTCGGAGCATTCTCGCGGGCTGTTCCATGGCGTTGGGTTTGACCATCCGCAGCACGCTGCTTCATGTTCTCCGTCCAAGTCCACTACGGTTTCTTCGGCGTAGGTAACGTAAGGGCAGGCTTTTATGACATCATCCAGTTCAAATTTGTCGTCATTGCCAGGATGAATGAGGACCTTAGTGCCTTGGGGAATCTTCTTCGGTACCAGGTCTAACCAGTCCTTCAACGTGCTGCATTCAAGTTCAGCGAATATCTTCTCTATGTCATCCTGAGAAGCCTTCTTCAGGGTCTCGAATTCACTTTCGCTGCACACGTAGGGTATGTAGCATTGTTCTCTTACTTTTCGTTTGAAGTCCTCGACTTGATCAGGTTGAACAGTGTGTGTCTCGTTAAGGAATTCGGATTTGTATGTACCATCGGGCTGACGCACTATAGGCGTGAGAACTTTGCCGGTAAGATCTCCGCCCATAATCAACCAGTTTGCTTTGAACATTGCTGCGGAGTTCAGAAATTTCCGCCAGACAACTTCGCTACCGTGAAAGTCCGAAGCAAAGACAATTCTGACTAAAGCCAATGCTGTATTCCCGCGTGAGTCAATGTGGTCTATATTTCAAGTTGCTCATTCGGTTTCAGTTGTGCGTTTAGTCGCGCTGGACTTCTTCAACCTTGTTGTACCATAGCTTTGATGTTCCGACTTTAGAGCGCATCTTCCACTGCAGACTCTTAGGCTGAGCCTCGACGGCCTCTTTGATTCTATTGATTCTATCAACGACCCGCGCCTTCTCCTGCTTGCTTAAGTCGTATTTGTCTAACATCTCCGTCACCTTTTTGAAATTTTGTGTCGCAGTATAGTAGAATCCCCAATCACTCCCGAGAACCTTTGCAATGTAATCTGCGTTGATCTCTTCCTTGTCCCCCTTTCCAACGTCATGTTCGCTTAGGAGAATTACCAGGTCCGTTATGTCCTTCTCGTTGGTTTGAACGACCTGAATCTTTTGCAGGAAGAGTTCTGCCAGCGGGACCGTTGGTGAGTCCACTTCAAGTCTGTCTTTGAAGTCGATTACGTGGCACATCTCTAACTTATCTAGAAAAACATCGATTGCTTTGTTTCCCTCCTTGTCGTTGAAGATCTGCCTATGTCTCCCGGTAGCTCCAGTGAGCATTAGCGAAATGTATGGCTCGTATCCCAAATCCATGAAGAGCTGCTTCGTGAGAGGCCTAAACTTCTTGTAAGTGACAAAGTCCATGTCATGTTTGGGAACTCGTTTCAGGCGGCTGTATAGCTCCACCTGATTCGGGCTATGCATGCGCATGGCGGCACCACCCATAATCCTCAGCGTGACGTTTCTCTTTTCTGCCTCCGCTATGATTCGTCGAATCTCTTTCTCGAAATCCGCAAAGGTCGCGAATTCGGCCAAATAATCAACCCTTAATGTTCCACGTCATCAACCTCATATTAAGAATATGCGGTTCATCAGAAACGGCCGCGATTGACTGCTGCCTTGCTGGGATTGCTCCCAGGCCTAATTGCCGCCGCTGCGCTAATTGTGAACTGCCTGCTGAACCTTGCGGTAAGCCTGACAACGGGAGTAGACGCCATTGCATCGAACTCTATGCGCACAGGGTCTTCCTCTCGTTTCTGCTATTGATAGGAATAGTCTTAATTTGAGAGGATTCAGGGAGAGCGGCATTGTGATGGCTATCCCGGTGTACCTATTCGTGTTCGCGCACTCTACCATGATGGGAGACGGCCTCGTACGCTTAGCCCCTACAAGTAGATTTGTGGAGCTCCTGTTTTGAGCGAAATCAAGCGTTCGGTAGATTCGCGCTTGCCACCCGGACAGAGCGAATCCCGAAAAGTGAGTAAGCTTCAGGGGCTCGCCGCATTTTCGCCTGATGCACTAGCATCAATTGGATATGCTGATCAGGAGATCTATCTGGGCTTGGTTGTCTGTGGGGCCGTTGGGCTAGCTCTGGCATTTCCCATTGCTTTGACCATTAGCATACTGCTGACTCTTCTGGCCCTTTCTTACTATCAGATCACCCAAGCCTTCCCATCTGGGGGCGGCTCGTATACAGTTGCCCGCGCAAACTTCGGAACGGTCCCCGGCTTAGTGGCCGCTGCGTCGCTGATTGTAGACTACCTACTGAATGTGGCAGTGAGCCTAACAACGGGCGTTGACGCTATTACATCAGCTTTCCCTCAACTGTTATCTGACAAAGTTGTCTTGTCATTGCTGCTTCTGGCCGGCATAACAATCTTGAATCTAAGAGGTATGCGTGAGACCGGTATTGTAATGGCGATCCCGGTGTATCTATTCTTGATCGCTTACCTGTCTATGCTAGGGTTTGGTGGAGTGCGTCTCTCGGTGACGGGGCCAGTGTCACTGACCTCTACTGCTCCACCCGCCATAGAACCCTTAACCACACTCCTGATAATGCGCACATTTTCCACTGGGTGTACCGCGGTGACGGGGATTGAGGCTATCAGTAACGGTGTTCCGTCTTTCCGATCTCCTGCGACTAAGAATGCGGGCCAGACCATGATCATTATGTCGCTCCTAATGGGCACCCTGTTTCTGGGCAGTGTCGGGCTTACGCAAATTCTCGGCGTGGTCGCCGGGCCACAAGAAACGATTCTATCGGCTTTGGCTCGACACCTGTTGGGAAGCGGCCCAGCATACCTGATCATCCAAGCTGTTACATTGATAATGCTCACTGTGGGAGCAAACACTAGTTTTGTTGGCTTACCACGTCTTTTGAGCGTCATGGCAGGAGACGGATTTCTTCCAAAACCAATGACCAAGGTCAATTCCCGAGGAGTATTCGCTAACGGAATCTTGCTTTTGGCATTGGCAGCTGGAATCTTGATTGTAGCATTCTCCGGAAGCAGCCATGCCTTGATCCCTCTGTTTGCAGTGGGTGTATTTCTTGCCTACACCCTTTCGCAGACTGGTATGGTGCGGCACTGGTGGCGCGAACGCGATGGAAGGTGGAGAGCGAAGGCGATCTTGAATGGCCTGGGAGCTGTGGCGACGGGGATAACTTTCATTATAGTTGGCTACACAAAATTCGTTGGTGGAGCTTGGATCGCTCTTCTCCTGATCCCGCTGCTCGTCTTTACCTTCCTGCAGGTTCACAGCCGCCGTACAGAAACTCTCACGCCGACAGTCTCACAATAACGCAATGAATTGCCGTCGAGAGAAAACTAGAGCGCGTACACAAGTAGCATTCTCAAAAAGAGTGGGGCTGGGAGCGTGAGCAAAAAAGAAACCGAAACGGAATCGAAAGAGCCTGCAAAACAGCGTGGACGACAAGACAAGTAAAGAGTCAAAAAGAGAAGCATGAGCCATCGATTACTGTTCTAAGGTTCCTCGTGGCTCGTAATGAGCGCTAGCAAGAAACGTAAATCTCCTTGCAGAGAAAGAAATGTGACGAGGGCTCCGTGCGAATTTCAGAGTGGGGCCTAGTCAACTATCTTTGGAACTTCTATGGTGGTGGGTTCGTAGTCCTCCAAGCGTCCGCCTAGAAATGCGTCGTATGCCTGTAGATCCAGCAGGCCGTGACCGCTGTTGTTGAAGGCGATGACTTTCTTTTCGCCAGTCTTCTTACATCGCAGAGCCTCGTCGATTGCATACTTTACGCAATGTGCGGTTTCCGGCGCCGTGATCATGCCCTCTGTCCGTGCAAGTATGCGAGCCGCCTCGAAGGCTTCCGTTTGCGCGTAAGCGACGGAGGTCATGTAGCCCTTGTTGATTAGGAAGCTTAGAGAAGGCGCCTTTCCATGGTATCTGAGTCCGCCTGCGTGTATTGGTGGTGGTCTGTACTTGTGACCTATCGTGTACATTTTCACCACGGGGGCCATTTCTGCTGTGTCGCCGAAGTCATAGGTGTACACGCCGCGCGTCGTTGATGGGACAGCTTTTGGTTCGCAAGCGACGAAGTTGGTTGTTGATTTTCCCTTCAGTTTCTCAGCCATGAACGGATAAGCGAAGCCTGCAAAGTTTGAACCGCCTCCAATGCAACCGCAGATGATGTCTGGTTCAACATCAATCATATTGAATTGCTTCTTGGCTTCTTGTCCGATGATGGTTTGGTGTAGGAGCACGTGATTTAGAACAGACCCCAAGCAGTACTTTGCAGTGTCCTGACTAAGCGTATGTTCGATGGCTTCACTTATCGCTATGCCGAGTGATCCCGGGTGGGTCGGATCCGTTTCGAGGAGACTTCGTCCGAAGTTGGTATTCTTGCTGGGCGACGCGGCCACATCTGCGCCGAAGGTTTCCATCATGATTCTTCGGCCCGGTTTCTGATCGTAGCTCGCGCGAACCATGTAGACGCTGCATTTGAGTCCGAAAAGTGTGGCTGCTATTGCCAGTGCGGTTCCCCATTGCCCAGCGCCTGTTTCTGTTACGAGTCGTTCGGTTCCTTGAGTCATGTTGTAGTATGCTTGTGCGATTGCGGTGTTGATCTTATGGCTTCCAGATGGGTTGACGTACTCACACTTGTAGTAGATTTGGGCTGGTGTGTTGAGGAATTTCTCCAGTCTCCTTGCGCGCAATAGTGGGGTAGGGCGTGGAAGGCTTAGGTACGCATCGTAGACCTCGTCTGGAATTTTGATAAAGCGCTCCGTTGAGACTTCTTGCATTATCAGATCTTTCGCGAATAACCTCAAGAGTGGTTCAGGTGACAATGGCTTCAGGGTTTTCGGATCGAGTGGCGGAGGTAGAGGTTCTGGAAGGTCTGCGAGTATGTTGTACCAGTGGGTTGGCATTTCGTCTTGCGGGAGGAATACGGCACGTTCATTGCCTATCGATTTGTTTTTTGGCATAGGTTGTCTTTCCTGTTGTTTGTTGTGGTCCGAGAACGTCATAGCAGCATTTAAGACCTCGTAGTACGTTTATGTACGTCAAGGTTCGATGCTCAAACTTGTGGAGACAAATCTCAGACCGCCTCAAAGAATACCCCGGCCGACAAAAAGTCGCAAGAACTCTGGTCGAACTTGGACTAAGCGTTCGAGAGGGAAACAAGATTTACTGTGGAGGAATCGAACTATCTGACGTCAGGATCGGTCGATACTTGGGCCTCGACCGCCGAACCGTAAGAGACACCGCTCAACTCATCTCCTCGGATCCAGTTCTCAAATCCGTCTTCGAAAGAATTCGCCCTGCAGGACCATTCCTTGCAGAGGCAGCCAGATTTCTGGGCTACAGTGTGATCGAGATCTACGCAGATTCACACTCAGTAGGCATAGTTGCCCAAGCGGCCGCGTTAATCGCCCAAGAGAACATTGCAATTCGACAAGCCGTCGCCGACGATCCTGATCTCACTCCCGAACCGAAACTCACTTTGATCGTTGAAAAGGAACCTTCAGGCGCAATTCTGCAGAAAATGTTGAAAATACCAGGCGTAACGAAGATCTCCGCCTATTGACCTGAGTTAACATTCAGAATTATCGTCGCATCGTCAAATGCCACTGCCATTTTGATCATGACTTGATCGTTTCTTTTGCCACGGGACACAGTGACGGTTAGCTAAGCCTGGTCTGCGCCCTCCTGTGTGATATCGCCTCAACTTCGAATGTGATGGGTGGCGTACGCTCTCGCTGACATTAACAATTGAAAGTACGTGACTAGAAATGGTGGGAAAATGGTGGGCCCAGCCGGATTCGAACCGGCGACCCCACGATTTCTAAGCCAACCCTATCAGTCGTGTGCTCTTTGGCGTCGGCTGATGACACAGCCAGGCTGAGCTATGGGCCCATGTTTCGGTTTGTGTTCGCCTTTTTTGCTTTAAGGGTTTGTTTGGGGTCTGTTTCAGCCCTCTTGTGGGCGGCTATTTAGCAACAGTATTTTCCGACTATAGAAACGGTACGGCACTATAATTAGCATTTACTTACCAAGCCCCCGCTAATTACCGGAGCTATGAGAAGATGCAGGAAATCCGATTTCACGGCCGCGCTGGACAGGGCATCCTGACCGCAAGCCGCCTGTTCGCGCAAGCCGCCATAACCGACGGCAAATACGCCCAAGCCTTTCCCGACTTTGGCCCCGAAAGGTTAGGATCGCCACTTGCAGCCTTCGCGCGCATCGACGATCAAGCCATAGAGATCAGAAGCCAAGTCTACACGCCGAATGCGGTCGCTGTCTTCGAAGAAAGCCTTCTGCAAACCATCCCAGTCACCAGAGGAATGCCTGCCAGGGGTTTCTTCGTAGTGAACTCTCCTGACCTAAAACTCGCGGCTGTTAAGAAGATGGGCGAGGACGCATCGGTTGTTCCCTATGCGATTGATGCTTCAAAGATAGCGATTGACCTCATCGGGAAACCCACAGTGAGTACGATTATGCTCGGCGCCTTGGCTGGCGCCTCAGGTTTTGTCACGGTAGATTCGTTGGAATCAGTAGTCAAACAGCGTTTCCACGGGACGATGGGCGAGGCCAACGCGAGGATGATCAGGTCAGGGTTCAAAGAGGTTCATGAGATTTGAACCCTGAAAGTAAGCCCGGTTGGCGGCAACTCGCACGCGGAGCCGTAATCGTTGAACCGGGGTCAGCCAAGCAATTTCATACTGGGGATTGGCGGACAAAGAAACCCACCCTACAAGAGTCGAAGTGCACCAACTGCCTATTCTGTTGGATCTGGTGCCCCGAACCCGCGATAATACGCGGCCCTAAGGTAGTCTCATTCGACTACGACCATTGCAAGGGATGCGGCATCTGCGCCGTGGAATGCCCTGTTCACGCGATCACAATGATAGAGGAGCGATGAACTCGTTGAGTATCACGAAAACGCAATTGGTGGCAATGAGCGGTTCTGAAGCAATAGCGAAAGCGGCGATACAATCGAACATAGACTTCATCTCCGCGTACCCCATCACCCCACAAACAATAATCGTAGAACGCCTAAGCGACCTGGTCGCCGAAGGAGAGACGAAAGCAAAGTTCGTGAACGTTGAATCCGAACACTCTGCGATGTCTGCATGCGTCGGCGCAAGCCTAGCCGGCGGCCGCGCCTTTACAGCAACCTCAAGCCAGGGTCTAGCCCTGATGCATGAGGTTCTATACTTGGCGTCAGGGTTGAGGTGCCCAATCGTAATGGCCGTCGCTAACCGGGCACTCTCGGCACCGATCAACATACACGGCGATCACTCTGACATGATGGGTTCTAGAGACTCAGGTTGGATTCAATTGTACGTAGAGAACGGCCAAGAAGCGTACGATTGGGTTCTACAAGCCTACCGGATCGCGGAAGACGAACGCGTTTCCTTGCCCTTTTCTGTCAACATGGACGGGTACGTAATCACTCACTCCGTGGAACCAATCGCACTGATCGACCAAGATGCCATTAGCAAGTTTCTGCCTCCAAGACAGGCGTTGCTCAAACTTGACGCAGAGAACCCCATCACGATTGGGACGCTTACGCTTCCGGACTTTTACACGGAGTTCAAGCGACAGCAAGAAGAAGCGATGCGAAACGTTCCTGAAGCGTTCGCTGAAGTAACGAGAGATTTCGCTCAATTGAGCGGTAGAAGCTACGATCGCTTTCTACCATATGAAATCGAAGATGCGAAGGTTGCTATCGTTTCGCTGGGAAGTGCGAGTGGTACAGTGAGATGGGTTGCGAGAAATCTGCGCAAGAAAGGCCTGCCCGTTGGGGCTTTGAAGATCGCACTCTACAGGCCCTTCCCACACGAAGAAGTTGGGAGAATGTTAGAGGGGCTTGATGTTGTAATAGTGCTTGAACGCGCCATGAGCTTAGGCTCCCACTGCGGCCCCCTCGCGAGCGACGTAGTCTGCTCATTATACAACCGTTCAGAACAACCGAAAGTTTTGGACGTAGTCGCGGGACTAGGTGGGCGTGACCTCTCACCCGATAGCATCGAACAAATCTTCCGAACCGGGCTAGGAACCACTAGGCCAACTGGGTTGGAGATGGAGTTTGTGGGGGTGCGTGAATAAATGGTAACCCTGAAAGAATTACAGGTTGAAGAACTCTACGGCCCAGGCCACCGCATGTGCGCTGGCTGCGGCGGCGCCGTTACCGCAAGAATGACCCTCAAAGCAATGAAACGCCCAACATACGTCGTAAACGCCACCGGTTGCTTGGAAGTTGCAACCACCATCTACCCCTACACTGCATGGCGTGTCCCTTGGGTGCACGGCTTGTTCGAGAACGCGCCAGCCATCGCTAGCGGTTTGGAAACCTACCTCAAGTCGAAGAACGATGGTAATCTCAATGCCGACATCGTAATCTTCGGAGGCGATGGCGGAACATTTGACATAGGCCTACAAGCACTCTCAGGCGCATTCGAGAGAAGACACGACTTCGTCTATGTCTGTTACGATAACGAAGCCTACATGAATACCGGGATTCAACGATCAAGCGCAACCCCCGAGGGCGCGTGGACAACGACTACTCCTGTTGGTGTCGCGTCACAAGGCAAGGTCGGGCCGAAGAAGGATCTAGTCGCCTTTGCCCTAGCTCATCGCGTCGATTACGTAGCCACTGCCTGCACCTCCTACTGGAGCGACTTCATCAGTAAGGTTCGAAAGGCCGCGGAAATCGATGGCCCAGCTCTAATTCATGCAATTGCCCCATGCCCGCTAGGATGGCGTTTCGAGACAGATCAGACAATTCAGATGGGACGACTTGCTGTGCAGAGCCGATACTTCCCACTCTACGAAGTTGAGAGAGGAAAATACAAGATGAGCATCAGCCCACATCAGGTACCACTTGAAGACTTTCTACGCCCGCAAGGTCGTTTCAGCCACCTGTTCCAACCCCACGGCGCTCAGGAGCTTATGGCCTTGAAGACACAAGTTGAGCAGCGCTGGGCAGCGTTACAAGAACTAAGTCAAGGAAGACATCCCACGTGGTAAAGTTACACGAATGATCCGATGAGATGGTGGTGATAGGTTCTTGGGTACGATCGGGAGATGCGCTGAATGCCGTGATTCCTACGGAAACGACTGCGGAGCATGCACGATTTGCGGAGCCGGTGCCCACGAAGTGTGCCTACACTGCCCTCCCAGCCTAATACTCAGTGGCTGAGTCACCCTCCGAACGAGCCACTGTCTTCAGCGAGATTGAAGAGGGCAGATAAACCGTTTAAGTTAGGGCAGGTTTTGTGGCACTCTAGGGCCGGTAGTTCAGCCTGGTATGCCCGAATCTGTTCAGGGGCCAAAGAACGTCCGGTTCGCATCCGCGCGAAGAAAAACCGGAAGGCCGCGGGTTCAAATCCCGCCCGGTCCACCATTAACCGAAGAGAGCGGCAAATAATTGGTGTCGGATTTGGGCCCAAAATCGCTGTCGAATTAGGGATGGTTGAAAATAACCTCACCGTTTAAGAGCAGGAACATTGCGACTTATCCGCGTCTATGACGGAACGCTTGCTGCGTGCAAGGCGAATTGCCCTGAGTGGCTGTTGGCCGGAAAGCAACTGTAAGTGATCCTAGACTAAAGGTAGACTTCCGCATCGGCCCTATTCCACTAAGGCCCTTGGCCAAGCATCTTCGGATCGCTTCGGTACAGCCGTCGGAGATGGACCCGCTCTGCGTGTAGATTCGTTCTGGCCAGCCTTTAGAAGGCCAGCCTTGAAGAATAGTGCGTGGATGAGCTGGTACATCTGTCTCTCACCGATGGGCTTGACGAGCTTCGACCGAGAGTCTCTGATTAGGCAGCAGTCATCGTTCAGGGTTTCAGGTGAAATGTCACCGTCTGGTGAACCCTTCCGTCGCGCATCCAAGCAGAGGAAGGGCTGAAGGGGAGATGAAGAACTCAAGCTATCCTTCGCTAGCGCAGATCCCGTGCACCTCGGATACGACATTGTCAGTAAGACTATTAATCCTGAAGTAAGCATGCAAAAGCAGATAGACATTGAAAGTGCCTGACTTTGAATTGGAAAGGTGGAAGTTTACTCGTCAATACTTCTGCAAATATGATTTGACTGAAACAGGAGTTGACCCTTTAGCAGTCCGTGATTTGGTTGGGCCTGAAATCCTTGACCTGAAGCTGGACTATGTCACAACGAATGGGGATGAGAAACTTCGAACTAACGTTGCAGCTCTTTACAATAGCGTCGACAAGGATCAAGTTCTGGAGACGACTGGGATAAGTGAAGCCAACTTCATCGCAACGAACTTGGTGATTAACAGTGGTGACGAAGTTGTGGTCGAAGTTCCTACCTTCATGCAGACGACAGGTGTAGTTGAAGCGAACGGGGCTAGGGTTCATTGGTTCCGCCTACAAGAGGAAGAGAAGTACCTTCCCAACATTGAACGTTTGAACGAAATGGTCACGAAGAAGACAAAAGCTATTGTTCTGTCCCATCCCAACAACCCGGCAGGTTCGGTTCTCGACGAGAAGACCGTCAAGGCGATTTGTGAAATAGCGTCCGATGTCAGCGCTTGGATACTTGTCGACGAAGTCTACAGGGGCATTGAGTTTGAAGGAGATTTCTCCCCCTCGTTTGTGGATTACTATGATAAAGCCGTAGTTGGAGGTAGCACATCGAAGGTCTGGGGGCTCGCGGGTTTAAGAGTTGGTTGGATGGTTGGGCCTAAGGAAATTGTTGACAAGGGCGCAGCGTTCCGAGAATACACTTCACTATCCGGAAATCCAATTGCTGAATACTTGGCGAATATTGCACTCAGCGAACCCGCCAAGAGCAAGTTGATTCAACGCGGCCGACGTTTGGCCAAGGACGGCTTCGACACGTTCAGCAAATGGATGGATGAACACCGCGGCGCGTTCAGCTGGATAAAACCAAAAATGGGAGTCATTGCTCTGGTGAAACACACACTTCCGATGGAATCACCCCAAATAACTGACGACTTGTTCAAGGAGAAGAGCGTTGCCATAGTCCCTGGAGAGGTCTTCAATCTCAAGAAACACTTCAGAATCACCTACGGCTTACCAGTACCCAAACTGAAGGAAGCACTTGCATTAGTCGACGATTTCCTCGAAAAGCGCGTGAAGGCCCAAGTGACGTCCTAGTCTTCCCATCGCCCAATAGTACGAACAGTTCATTCCCTTCCAAAGATTGATAACGATTTCTGGCTTCTCAATCTTATTAGCGCGGTTTCGTACTCTCGTCTTTTCGAGAGATACGATTGGACTACCTAATCAAGAACGCAGAAATTGTCGACGGCTTGGGCGTTCCCGGCTATCGTTCTAATCTAGCAGTCAAAGACGACCTTATAGGGTATTTAGGCAAGGAGCAACTGGAAGCCTCCGAAGTCATCGACGCCGACGGGTTAGTGATAACGCCCGGCTTCATCGACATTCACACTCACGAAGATACATGGCTTATACACGACCCTACTGCCGCAGAGAAGCTTAGTCAAGGCGTAACAACCCTCATAGTTGGCAACTGTGGCTTTTCAGCGGCTCCTCTTCTACCAGGCAAGGAGCGACTCGTCCAGGAAGCGTTCCCCAATTTTGTTGAGGGCCCTTGGAATTGGGCATCAATGAGCGAGTATTTGAAGCGCCTCAGCGAGGCAAACCTCGGCGTCAATGTCGGCACATTCGTCGGCCACAATACGATTAGGCTAAACGTGATGGGGGTTGAGAAGCGACCACCAACAGCCGAAGAGCTCAGCAGAATGAAGGCTCTGGTAGGGGGAGCCATGGAAGACGGGACATTCGGGCTGTCCACTGGACTCATTTATGTTCCGGGAATTTACTCGGAAACGACTGAACTAATTGAACTATGCAAAGTAGTTGCCGAAGCGAACGGCATCTATTCTTCGCACATCAGAGGAGAAGCTTCCACGCTAAAGAAGGCGGTGCAAGAAGCACTGGACATAGGGCGTGAAGCGAGGCTTGCCGTAGAAATTTCCCATCACAAAGCAGTTGGTCGTGATAACTGGGGGAGTATGAAAGAAACTTTGAAGATGATTGAGAACGCACGCGCCGAAGGCGTCGACGTAAACTGCGACGTCTACCCATACGCCGCAGGCAATACGGGGCTCGGGACGCTTATACCAAGTTGGGTCTTCGCAGATGGACCTATGAAAACAAATGAGAGGCTCACAAACCAAACTACACGGACACAAATCACCCGAGAGATGATGACAAAGTCTGTTGATGAGGAGCGCCCTCTAGTTGAAACCGGCGCGGAAAACATAGTAATTTCATACTGCAAAGAGGAGCCTGCTTTCGAAGGGAAGACTTTGGCGAAGATAGCAGAAATGCGTCGCTCAACCCCAGCAGAAACCGTTCTGGATTTGGTTCGAAAACACGGAGGAGTAATGCACTCCATATTGGTCATCCTCTTTGAAATGTCCGAAGACGATGTTGACGGAGTAATTAGCCACCCGCTCGCGATGATAGCTTCAGATAGCGTAAATCCTAATGGAAAACCTCATCCGCGGGTTTTCGGCACTTGTTCCAGAGTTTTAGCTAGATATGTGCGCGAGAAACGAATCTTGACTCTTGAAGAAGCCATTCGGAAAATGACCTCAATGCCCGCTAAGAAAATTGGGCTAACCGACAGGGGCGTCATAAAGATAGGGAACAAAGCAGACTTGGCTATATTTGACCCAGCAAAAGTGCAAGACAAAGCAACCTTCGCCAATCCCAATCAACTATCACAGGGAATGGAATACGTTTTCGTGAACGGCAAGATGGCGTGGATAGAAAACGAACCGACAACTTCTCGTGGAGGTATGGTTCTAAGGCATCAAATATAGTTCTAACATGAAATAGTGACAATAATATCAGAGATATCCTTCTAACTGTGTTTTTGAGGTTCAGCTGCATGCGTCTTAACTTTCACCAAGTTGAGGTCATTCGGAAAGGTTTGGATCATCCTGAGTGTGTGAACTTCGGACCGGACAAGAGGCTTTATGCAGGCGGAATCTCCGGCCAAATTTATGTGATGCCGCCACCTAAGTACGAACTGCAACTGCTTGCGAGAACAGCCGGTGGCTATGCTGGAGTCACCATAGATGCAAATCATAATGTCTATGCATGCAACGCACTAGAACACAAGGTATTTCGCGTAACACCGAAAGGAGATTATTCAATTTACTGCGAGGCAGCTTCAGATGGACCAACGATATGGCCGAATTACGGTCTGTTTGATTCCGAAGGTAATTACTATTTCTCCGATTCCGGCTGGGATTATTGGAAACCCAGTGGGCGATTAATAAGAGTCAGTCTCAAAAAGGAGGCCCAATCATTAATCGGAGGAAATTGGCACTTCGCTAATGGGCTGGCAATGTCACGAAGAGACAATTCGATATACATGATCGAAACGGCCGCCGCGGATATCGTACGCGTTCCAATTAACAAGGATGGAACCGTGGGCGTTCCAGAACTTTTTGTTCAACTGCAGGGTAACGAACTCGATGGATTGGCCTTCGCTGTCAATGGGAACCTCTATGTCTCGTGTTACTACCCGAATCGCATCTTCGTTGTTTACCCGGACAGAAACATTGAATTGCTGATCGAAGACACAACCGGTGATTTCCTCAATCAACCCACGAACGTCGCTTTTGAACCGAACAGCACGCGACTTTTCATTGCTAGCTTAGGCGGGACACATATCAGTGCTTTAGATGTGGGTGAGAAGGGTGCGCCCTTGTATTACCCCCAGCTTTAGTTGAGAGAGATCCGTTGTAAATTGAAAAGGAAGGTAGGCAAAGAGTTTTTTATCGTGCTCTGACGCAGCCTGAATCATGCTGAAAATCAGCTATGATTTAGCGGCTGGGGCTTGGTTCGAGCCTGATTACACGTTACGTCTGGCTGTTGAGGCCGAGAAAGCAGGGTTCGACGCTGTTTGGAGCGGCGATCATGTGCTACCATGGTTCCACACTCACGCTCATGTCCCTCAAAACTGGGTGATGCTTACTGCTGCAGCAGAGAGAACCAAGAGGATTCCTGTAGGATCTGATGTCACCGTTCCAATGTTCAAGTACCATCCGATTGTCGTTGCCCAAGCCTTTGCAACGATGAGTTGCATTTACCCTGGCAGAGTTCTTTTGGGAGTCGGAACAGGCGAGGCCATCAACGAGGCTCCCTTTCTTCATGGAGCGTGGCCGAGTTGGAAAGAGCGTGCTGAAACTCTTATCGAAGCCCTGTCTCTAATGCGTAAATTCTGGACCTCGGAAAATTACTTTGACTTCGAAGGCAACTACTTCAAGGTAAAGGGGCTGTTCTGCTACGATAAGCCCAAAAAACCAATTCCGATCTACTGGTCCGCATTTGGACCAAAGTCAGCGTACCTTGCCGGGCAACATGCAGACCACCTTATGACTGCCGTGGCAAACCTTGAAAGTGCACAGAAGTCCATCATCTCTAAGTTCAAAGAAGGAATGCGTTCGGCCAGCAAGAACCTAGGGAAAGCGCAGTTAGTGGTCTACATCGACGGGGGATACGGCAATGTGGACAAACTGCTGAAGAAATACCGTATCTGTGCCGGTTCAATGATTCCTGAAAATACCAACGAAAGAGATCCCAGGAAAATTGAAGCCTCCGCCTCCAAGCTCAGGGATGAATTCATATTAGAAAGAGTTTGCTTGACATCCTCACCAAGAAAACTCACGGAGTTATTTGAGAGCAACATTGATTTCGGATTTAACCACATAATCTTCGGCGACTGGGGATACAATCCGCTCGCGACGATCAGAATGTTCGCGAAAAAGATCCTGCCCCACTTTCGACGTTTGAAACGGATATGAACGCATCACACCGCGGCATGGCATAGATAGTATTTAGATAAGTAAAAATCTTCGCTAAAGAATTGCAAACTCTTATTAGCCGACCGACAGACGTAATATTGGTACCTCTTGGATAAGAAGAAAACTGTTTTCGCGAGGGACGCTACTGGGCTAGTTCGAGAGGCAGGCGTACTTGATGTCTTACAGTTCAACGCGGTGTCACTGACAGGAGTCTCTGTCGTAAGTGGCAGCATGCTCATTCTCCCGATCATGACCTCCGGCCCAGGTATTTGGGAAGCAATCGTTGTAGGGTTTATCTTAGCAATGTTCGTTAACTTCACCTACTACGTCCTGAGCGTCACCATTCCACGAAGCGGCGGAGACTACGTCTACATCTCGAGGTTACTGCATCCAGCTCTCGGAGTATTATCCGCAGGCTTGACCGGAATTTTTGGAGCCTTAATCCTCAGTGCAACCTTCGGAGCAACCGTGTGGGTTACCGCAGGCGTAGCTCCACTTCTCACAATACTGGGCCAGGGTCAATTGGCAAGTACATTATCCGCTGCCACCCTGCAGACCGGGGTACTCACCACGATATTATTCGCTGCATTGCTAATCCTCGGAGGCACCAAAGCATTCTATCGCCTCAACAACGTTGTCTACGCGATCGCGACACTCGGCCTCATCGTGGGAGGAGCCGCCTTCCTTCTTGTAGGCCATAATGGATTCATCACACTCTTCGACGCCTTCGCAAAGTCCTATGGGACAAGCTCATCCGACATAGTTTCGACCGCAAATTCGTTTGGGTTCACACCTCCCGGGAGTGGCGCATGGCCAATGATAGTGGCCTCCGCAGTAATCTTCACGTCCTTCTACTGGGCAACGCAATCAACGTACCTTGGTGGAGAAATCAAGAACATCAAGCGAACCCATATGTGGGGAATCTTTGGGGCCTCTCTACTGTGGTTCGTCGTAACTATGTTCTGTATTGGTGCGGCCTACTACACTATCGGCCCGGAACTTCTTTCAGCCTCAAGCTACCTTAACTACTTCCAGCCTGGATCCTGGAAACTCCCGTCACTTGCGTTCTTTGCGCTTTATGCAAATATCGCCGCCAACAACCTGCCTGCAGCAGTCTTGATTAGCCTAGCATTTGTGTTTGGATATATCACGGTGACTGGATGGTCTTTCATTATCTTCTCTAGAGCAGTATTTGCATTAGCATTCGACAGATTCTTGCCTACATCTTTCGCGGATATCAGCGAAAAGTTCCATACACCGGTGAAAGCCATCATCCTGTACGCCGTCCTCAACATCATCGTTCTTTTGCTACTTACGGTCCCCGCAGCCTCGGTAACTATCTACCTGTATGCTGTCGGCCTGAACGTGGTATACATGCTCGCTTTCTTCCTCGGCTCCCTTTCACTGGTAGTGTTGCCCTACCGAGGTAAAGCCATGTTCGACGTCTCTTGTCCGTTCAGACAACGACTTGCGGGCATCCCGATAGTATCGATAATCGGTGCCATTAGTGCCATTCTGCTCGCATTCTATGAATACGTCTTCATCATCAACTCAACGTACTATGGAGTGACACCCAGCTTCCTGCAGGTAATGGTCGGATTCATAGTATTCTTCATCGCTCTCTACTTTGTGGTCCGAGCGATCAGGAAATATCGTGGGATAGACCTCGCCATGGTGTACAAGGAGATACCTCCAGAATAGAATCTGTAGACACGTTGATCATCCCCCAATTCCCCGTTTAGCCACAATAGATCGAAGGCAAGACCACTGGCAGAGAAGACGTACGGCGCCGCCGTTCATGGCGCTGGGGACGTCAGCACCCAACATATCAAAGCTTACATCAACAACCCCCATACTCACGTTGTAGCCATCTCAAGCAAACGGGAAGAAAGCGCACGAAAACTCGCAGAAGCATATGGACTTCGCGATATCAAGATCTACACTGATTATCAGAAGCTCATAGATGATCCGAACGTCGACATAATTTCCATTTGTACTCCGCAACACCTACACTCATCAGAAACCGTGGCAGCCGCACAAGCCCGAAAACATCTGCTCATCGAGAAGCCAGTGGCCGTAAACCTATCGGAATTGCGTAGAATGCGAGACGAGGTAAAGAAAACTGGAGTGAAAACCGTCGTAGGTTTCGTATTGAGATGGAACGGCGTTATTGAAACCATCAAGAACCTTCTAACAAAAAATTTCTTCGGTAAGATATACTACGTCGAGACTGACTTCCAGTCGTACGCCTGGGAACCGGTGGCGGAGAGATGGGAATGGGTGAGATCCAAGGACACAGGAGTTAGCCCCTTTCTGATAGCGGGAGTTCATGCTATAGACATGGCACGCTGGCTGTCCGATACACGCCCCGAAGGGACCTCGAACATCGTCGAAGTGGTATCCTATTCAGGGGGTTACCGTAAAGGGAAGGTACTCCCGCCATTAGAATACGACGTGAAACGGTACACCGGACGCAATGCGACCGGCATGAACGTTCCCCCGCTTGAATATGACGGCCTGGAAATCATGCTCGTCAAGTTCGACAACGGCGCGTTAGGAAAAATATCAACCAACTTTGATTGCATCATGCCATACAATTTTGTCTGGGAGATCTACGGCGACAGAGGAACATGCAAACGAAACATGGTTTGGTCAAAAGAATTCCCTGGGCAAACAGACTGGGTTCCAATTAGCGGAAATATGCCTGATTCGGCCGCCGTGGGTACGCATCCATTTCAAGATGAAATAGACCATCTCGTCGAATGCATAAGAAGCAACCATGAATCACATTGCAACCTTGAGAACGCTATCAATACACATGAAGCCGCCTTTGCTGCTATAATTTCTCGCGGAGAAGGCAGCAGGCCTGTTAGGCTACCTCTAACTTCATGAGCCACTTACTACTACACAGATGATCGCACCTCTAAGATGATTTGCCGAAGCTTTAAGTGAACTGAAATTCCTTCAACTAGGTAGGTTCAGGTCCCACCGGCCACCGGTCCCCACCACTACCCAGGCGAATTTGTGAGGCTTCGGGATTACCGGTCGGCAGACTAACGGGCCTGGAGAGCTTTCGCTAAGGGAATAAGGAGGCCGAATGTGTCATTGTGCGCTAAGTACTAAGGATGGGACACGCGGGCAGCGTCGAAGCAACCTAAGACACCAACAAGGCTTTGCCCCCACCTCTTCGAGAGGAGATAAGGGAAAGCTACACAAAAGCAGCCGAACAGTTCTGCAAACCACCCCCACCAAACCGCTCATAAGCGAAGAGGAAGTCCTCTCCAAATTCAACGAACAACACCGACTACTCTCCAAAGTACCAGCCAAAGAAGTTGAAAGAATCAAACAAGAACATGGCGGCGATCTGTCAAAACTCACAACCGAACAAATCACATAATTCGAGAACTCGCACCCGAACAGGCGGAGAAGGTTGTAAAAATCAAAGTAGTCAGAAGATACCTCGATCTCAAGAATCAAAAAAGGAAGCACATACGGAACCTCAACAAAACAGAAGTCATAATCGAACGCCTCAGATGACGCCCACATCCAAGACAAAACAAGTCGAAACGGGTAGAAATTAGCAATAACCCTCTTAAGTGCACAAATGTGGATTCAGCAGCAAGCAAGGTATTCATATGGTTCAAGCGATTGAGCAGTCAGACAATGTTGCTCTTACGAAGAAATACACTTACGGGACCTGGCGGTCGCAGAAGAGCTGGATTCCTCGTGAAATTGTCGACGCAGAGGGTTGCTACTTCACTGATGCTGCAGGAAATCGTATTCTGGATTTCTCGTCACAGCTAATGTGCTGTAATCTTGGACACAAGAATAAGGCGTTGATTGATGCGATTTGCGAGCAAGCCCGGAAACTGCCATATATTCAGCCTGCATATGCGACTGAAGTGCGGGCTAAACTGACCGAGGCATTGTTGGAAGTCATGCCTGAGGGGCTTGAGAAGTTCTTCTATGCGACGGCTGGAACTGAAGCTAACGAGGCTGCGTTCAGGATTGCTAGGCAATTCACTGGAAAGTATAAGATCATATCACGCTATACTTCGTATCACGGCTCAACTGCCGGCTCAATCGCAGCGACTGGAGATCCGAGACGATACTTCAATGAACCAGCCGGCAAAGCGGATGGAGTGATCTTCGGACCTGACGCCTACTGCTATCGTTGTCCCTTCGGCCTCAAATACCCTGACTGCGGCATTACTTGCGCCGACTACGTCGAGTACATGATCGAACATGAATCCAATGTCGCGGCAGTAATAGTAGAACCCGTGGTGGGTACAAACGGAGTAATAGTCCCACCTGACGAGTACTTACCGCGCCTTCGCGAGATCACCAAAAAACATGGAGTGCTGCTAATCTGCGACGAGGTAATGGCTGGGTGGGGTAGAACTGGAGAATGGTTCGCGGTAGACAATTGGAAAGTTAAGCCGGATATTCTAACAACTGCGAAAGGGATTACTGGTGCCTATGTTCCTCTAAGCATCACAGCAACGACACGTGAGATCGCTGACTATTACGAGGAACACTATTTCGCAATTGGCCACACGTACGAAGCACATCCTCTCACTCTTTCTGCAGGCATCGCGGCTATTCAGGAGTACAAGCGCCTTGGCCTCATCGAACGAACCAAAGAGATGGGCAAATACTTGGGAGATCGACTTAGGATATTACAAGACAAGCACCCGTCCGTCGGCGATGTTCGCGGGTTAGGACTCTTCTGGGCAGTCGAACTAGTTCGCGATCGCAAACTAAGAACTCCATTCAGCACACGCGAGGATAAAGTCCAAAGCAAGCCGATGATGGTTGATAAAGTCGCGGCCGAATGCATCAACAATGGCGTATATGTGAACAGCTGGATTAACTGCCTCATCATAGCACCTCCATTGATAGTCAAGAAGGAAGAGCTGGATCAAGGCGTTGCGGCGATAGACAAGGCCCTCACATTAGCAGACAAAGAAATCTCATAAGCCACCATCACACGGAGGGAAACTGATCACCATCAGTAACCCTTCATCGCACCGGATCATACGACCATCTCTTGTATGATTACGCACAAAAGTATTGGCTGAAGCTAGACATTTCTGACTTTCTAGATAACAAGATGTTTGCTCTGCTTGCGGATGTAACGGACAACGATGATGCGAAGAGATTCTTGGAGTGGTACAGAGAGGTACAGGGCCGAATTGACAAGAATAAAGATGCCCATGCGATCTTGAGAGTGAGAAGAACCGAAGGTCATCGGGGAACCACTGGGTACTCATTTTACTCCTACTTCGAGACGCCAAGTCTGCATGATGTAGTCAATGCATCTGGTGCGGTTACCATGGGTCAATATGCACAATCTGGACCACCAGCAACCCGATTGCCCACTCTGCCACATTTTGACGCCTATCCTGGTAAGCCGGTGGAACAAGTGATAGAGGCCGCGTTAACCCTACTCAACGGAATCGTGACAGAAGCAGAAAACAAATTTGGTATCCCCAACCCCCAACCGCATTAGACACCAACAGCTCAGACCGTGACCTAGCAGACGGTTTGTTACGGCACAAGATTTCTAGCGTGGCAGACGAAGATGTTACGTTACCCGCGGGATTTCCTCTTATTACGGCTTGTTACGCTACGTAATTGCCGGTTTAACCGACATCGATTTTGGACCCTTTACCGACATCGACTTTAGGCCACGGGCAAAGTTGTCTCAAGCACGAAACCTTGAGTTATTTGCCAGGCTCACTGAAACTGAAACCGAACTCAGCCCACTCAGATTAAGCGAAATAATCAACTACAGTCTATGGGCCGCGAAGAAAGGATGCCGCCGCAGCACCATAGAAGCTAGCGTCAGAGCACTCAAATCCATCAGCCGCCACGCCGACCTACTAAACTCGCAACAGACCCTAACGCAGACACTCATGAGGTTTTAGATGCGATGGAAGACTCATGGGGCGATAGCAGATTTGTGATAGCATGTGGGCTTTGGTCCAATAAAGTTGCGAAGATAGTTTTTGATCGTCTCATTTAAAAAGAATGTACTCATTTGTACACTTGCGTGTATTGTTTATGTCCAAGGCAGCGGTTGCTGAGTTTAGATCTCAAATCTCACTTCCGGAAGATGAGTTTCCAAGGAAATGGTACAATATTCTACCGGACTTGAAACCTTCTCTACCTCCTCCTAAGGAGCCGGAAACAGGTCCCTCGCGGATGGAATTCCTCAGCAAGACTATGGTGCATGAATGCCTGCGGCAGGAATCTTCGGATGATCGCTGGGTGACGATCCCGGATGAAGTAAGGGAGCTATATCTTCAGGCGGGACGACCGCGACCTCTCTATAGGGCTAGAAGACTCGAGAAGCGTCTAGGTCTGAAGAAGGTCAGGCTGTACTACAAGCGTGAGGATCTGTCACCAACTGGCTCCCATAAGGTGAACACAGCATTAGCTCAGGCATACTATGCAGCGAAGGAGGGGAAGACTACTTTGTCTACGGAGACAGGCGCTGGGCAGTGGGGAACTGCCCTTTCCTATGCTGCTAGGCTGGTGGGATTAGACTGTGTAGTGTTTTGGGTCAGAAGCGTATATGATTGGAAAACTGACCGCCGGACATTGATGAAGCTCTACGGCGCGAAGGTTTTCGCCTCTCCGAGCAAAGAGACAAAAACCGGCAAAGACATACTTGCCAAGAATCCTAGCCATCAAGGCTCACTGGGCATTGCTGTTTCAGAAGGGTTAGAGTACGCTGAAGCGAATGATCGAACAGTCTACTGCTTAGGTTCCGTGCTGAACCACGTTATGATGCATCAGTCAATTGTGGGGCTAGAAGCGATCAGGCAGTTTCAAATGGTTGACGACTCCCCAGACTTGATAGTTGGATGCTTGGGAGGAGGGTCGAACTTCGGTGGCCTTGCGCTTCCCTTCGTGGGTGAGGTGCTGCAGAAGAAACGAGAATGCGAATTTCTAGCGGTTCAGACGGAGGCGTCGCCTACTCTAGTTCGTGGGGAATATAGGTACGACTTCGGTGACGTCGCGGAGCACACACCATTAATGATGATGTATACGATTGGGCATAAGAGTGAGATGACTCCAATTAAGGCTGACGGATTACGGTACCATGCGGCAGCCCCGATTATCAGTGCGTTGCGTCATCAAGGCATTGTAAGAGCGATCGCCTACCCGACTGATGAAAGAGCAGTGTTCGAAGCCGCGAAGATTTTCCTTGAAAGCGAAGGCTGGTTGATCGCGCCCGAATCAAGCTATGCGGTGAGGGGAGGCATCGACGAAGCACTCAAAGCCGAAAAGGCTGGAACCGAAAAAGCAATCTGCATGAACATCAGTGGCCATGGCTTCCTCGACATAGAAGCATACAGAGAAAGGCTTTCAATCGATTAGCACAGCGAGACTGCTAAGGACAACCAACTTCCTTCTCGACCCTCGTCCATCCGATTTTTGCAATTTACGGTGGAAAAAGCACACGGAGAAGTGACGAAAACCGCAAACGACCACCGCTCTAGCTCAATTCTTCTCTCATCAAGTCAAGCAGCCGATGAACACACCGGATTTTGGCACGCCATAGTTGCTTGCAGCTACCTAGAACTGTTATTACACGATTTCCGCAATGTGGATGAACTTTCTGATACGGCATTGGATATGGTTTCCCGGACCCAGGAAATTTGACTAGGCAGGTTTGAATTCCGCCCGGTCCACCAAAACCCTGCCCGGTCCTAAACCCAATCGTTTCTTGGCTCTACTTATTTTCTCTTAACCTCCAGATTCCGAACTCGCCCACAGTCTGTGTTGTCTCGACGGGATTGTACCATTGCCGCCTAACCCCCATGACGGAGCGCATCTTCCACCCGGTGCTCTTCGGCTTATCGTCAATAGTCTTTAGGAGCTTGTCTATTTTCGATGCGAGATTCTGCTTCTCCGTTTCAGTCAGATTCGGCGCGTCAGCTACGTACTGTTTCAATCCTTTGAGGTTCGTAGTCACGGTGTACCAGAATCCCCAGTCATCGGCGAGTTTGGTCGCTATGAAGTCGGTGTTGATTCGATTCTTTTCTTCCTGAAGTGCGATCTCGTGGGCGTAGAGGAGTAGGATCGTGTCCTTCACGTCCTTTTCGTCAGGAAAGACGATCTGCACTTTCTCGAGGAGGAGATCGGTTGGCGTGATCGTAGGTGAGTCTAATTCTAATCGCTCTCTAAAGTCTAATGGATGGTTCGCTGCAAGTAGTTTGTCGAAGAAGACGTCTACGTAGAACCATCCCTTCGGGTGGAAGTATATTTGCCTCTGTGTGGCGGCAGTTGACATTGTTGTCGGTCTCTTCTCATAGCCCATCTCATTGAAGAAATCCTTCATCTGATTCTTGCGGAACTTCATGAGTGACATGAGATCGAGGTCCGTGTACTCCTGTTGCCCTTCCCCAAGCCGAACGAGTTTCTTGGCAAAATCCATGAATTCCGAACAGTGAATTCGAATCGCTACTCCGCCAAGCAGCCTCAGGGGTATACGACGCTTCGATGCCTCGTCAACAAGCCGCTCTCCCTCCTGTAGAAAAACCTCGGTTGGAACTATGCCGCCCCACTCAGCCGGGATTTCGATAATTCGGTCCTCCAACGCGTCCGCCTTCGCATGACTATTGGTCACGAAGTTGTTCATACATTTTGCGAAAAAGTCATGAGCATCTTTCGAACTACCCACGCAAAAAGAGAGAACTAGAGGTTCTCTGGCCCGGACATACTTTCAACCCATTAATAGTGCGTGGTTTAATTGTGCGCACGCGACGTAGCGACCGGCAAAGGTACATTAAACTTTTCAGTTGGGCAGCCAACCCTTCAGTCGTCGTTCGGAGAATTGTGAGTGTGGAACGATACATCCTTGCCATAGACCAAGGCACGACTCGCACGAAGTCTGCGTTATTTGATGAGCGTGGCCAGCTTTGCGGGTTCGGTTCAGCTGAAGTAGGTAGATCATACCCTCAACCAGGTTGGGTCGAACAAGACCCGTTTCAAATGTGGGAATCGACCCTGCTCGCTACTCGGAGTGCGATGCGAAGTGCACGATGCCGACCTGAGCAAATTGCGGGAGTGGGATTCGATAATCAAGGAGAGACCGTTCTGGCTTGGAATAAAGAGACTGGGCGTCCCATTTACAACGCAATAGTCTGGCAATGTCGGCGAACCAATGCAGTTTGCGAGCGCTTGAAGGCTCGCGAGGGACTAGCGCGTGAGATTCGAAGCAAAACTGGTCTGATTATCGATCCTTATTTCTCCGCAACCAAACTCCAGTGGTTGATCGACAACGTCCAAAAGGCAAAGAGGCTTGCAAAATCAGGCAAGTTAGTCTTAGGCACGTCTGATGCGTGGCTTATTTGGAAGATGGCGGGAGCTCGCTATCTGATTACGGATTTCGCAACCGCATCCAGGACGATGCTACTCAACATTCACAAATTGCAATGGGATGAGGACCTTCTTCAACTGTTTAAGCTTCCTGAGGAATGCCTACCTGATCTGATTGAAAATTCTGGCCAACTCGCTTATACTGACCCAGAATCATTTCTCGGCATCCAGGCGCCAATTTCTGGGCTGATCGTTGATCAGCAAGCAGCGCTCTTCGGCCAAGGCTGTTTCAAGGAGGGAGAACTAAAGAACACATATGGAACTGGGTGCTTCACCCTCATGAATACGGGCAGCACCCCCAAATTCTCCCATCACGGACTGCTGACCACAGTCGCCTGGGTGCTTAATGGGACAAGAACGTACGCACTTGACGGAGGAGTTTACACAGCCGGCTCAGCGATTGATTGGCTCGTAAACGGGCTGGGCATCCTAAGAACGCCAGCCGAGTCGGATGAGTTGGCCTCATCGATTCCAAGCAATGAGGGGGTCTTCTTTGTTCCGGCATTCGTGGGCCTAGCAGCACCGTACTGGGACCCTTTCGCGAGAGGAACAATCGTTGGGATGACCAATCGAACGACCAGAGCAACGATTGCAAGAGCCACACTCGAATCTATAGCCTACCAAGTTGAGATCGTTCTTCGCTGCATGGAAGCCGATTCAAGATTGCCCGTGAAGCGGCTGAAGGTAGATGGAGGACCAACGGCAAACCGGTTCCTTATGCAATTTCAAGCCGACATTAGCAATGTAGCAGTCGAAGTTCCGGAAATCAGAGAAGTAACGGCGAGAGGGACCGCGTTACTCGCGGCGTCAGGCGTCGGCTTCTGGGGTGATTCGGCAAAAATCATTGCCTCGGCGAGAAAGACCATCTACAAGCCCGGTATGCGTTCAAGCGAACGTGCTCGCCTACTTTCAGCTTGGAGAAGAGCAGTCGCACGCTCCCGCAGATGGGACACGTGACAAAAGAATTTGAATCTCTCTAACTTAGCGGTGGGTCGTGTTCGCTTTGGCGGAGAATGAGATCCTCTACGCCTATGTTGACGGCAAGTACGTTCCCAAGGAGCAAGCTTCAGTTTCGATTTACGATCACGGTTTCCTCTATGGCGACGGTGTGTACGAGGCGATTCGAGCTTATGACGGAATCATCTTCAAGCTTCGCGAACACATCGACCGATTGTTCGAGTCCGCTAAATCAATCAAGATTGAAATGCCCCTCTCAAAGGATGATCTACGCGGGTTAGTGATTGAAGTTCTGCGTAAGAATCAACTAACGAACAGTTACATACGTATCGTCGTTTCGCGCGGACGCGGGAGGATGGGAGTCGACCCTCGGAACTGCCCCAAACCAACCATAGTGATTATGGCCGAACCGCGTGAGCCACTTTTTGGGGAAAACGTAAGGGGGATTTCTGCTATCGTGTCTTCGTTGCGACGAACACCATCATGGTCCTTGGATCCGAGAATTAAGACGTTAAACTACCTAAACAACATCATGGCCAAGATCGAAGCAATAGAATCAGGAGTTGAAGAGGCCATCATGCTAAACGAGCAAGGTTATGTCGCAGAAACTTCGACCGAGAACATATTCATCGTGAAGAACGGAATAGTGTCAACACCCCACCCATCACAAGGAGTCCTAAGAGGCATAACACGAGATACCGTCCTCGGGATAGCTAGGGAACTCGGTTACACTCTAGAGGAGAGAGCGATAACAGTTCATGAGTTGTACAATGCGGATGAAGTCTTCGTCACAGGAACGGCAGCAGAAGTCGTGCCGATAGTGAAGATTGCAGGTAGGAAAATAGGCGAAGGAGAAGCCGGCCCGGTATTTGCAAAGATTCTCGGTAGGTTCAAAGAATCGATAAAGAGATCAAACGAAGGAACTCCCATCAACTCATGAAGGATCACTTATGAAATAGTGAAAAGTGTTAAATCTGTGCATGCCGCAAATTCTGGGGGAGAAGGATGGCAAGTAAAGCAGTTTTCGTGCGTGACGCAACCGGTCTTATCAAAGCTATTGGTCCGTTCGCTGCGTTCTTGTTTGGGGCGCAGTGCATTAGCCCGCCTTCGTCCGGTTTCATAACGTATGCGTGGCTTCCCTACCTCTGGCCGGGATCCGATATTCTCACAATATTGACCATCGGTATGGTCTTTTCATTAATTCATGCCGTAACCTACAGCCAAATCGGAAGCGTCTACCCGAGAAGCGGCGCTGATTACGTGTTCGCCAGCAGAAACCTATCGCCCGTTGGGGCGTTTACCTCGAACTTCACGTTAAGCATATTCAGCGGACTAGTTGCTGGTTCTCTAATCGCGTGGATACCAAGCACGTTGATGTCAAGTTTCTTCTTCGAGCTCGGTGCTCTTACGAATCAGAGTTACTTGACGGCCTGGGGGACAACTCTTACTTCAGGCATCTGGGTATTCGTTATCGGAAGTGTTGCAACCGTAGTTACGCTAATCTTGATGTTGGTTTCGCCGTCGAAAACGATTGCATACCTGAAGTATTCTTTCTACCTCGCGATGATTTCGTGGGTAATTATCTTGGTGTCCCTGGCCATATCCAACTCGAGTAGCTTCATTGCTAACTGGGACACGTTCATGGGCGCGGGCAACTTCGAGAAAGTGATCTCTACGGCCCAAGCGAACGGGTTGACTTACCAATATTCACCCGTCGTTGCGTCCGTGGCCGGCCTGATCATGGCCTTTTGGATTTACTATGGCTACTACATACCCACGTTCTTCGCTGGTGAGGTGAAGAGAGCACCTAGAACACTCATCTTGGGAAGCATCGGATCTTTGGTTTTCATGTGGGCGCTCTTCGCTGTGGGTTCAATTCTGCTTACGAGGTTGGTCCCAACCACCTGGCTTGGGGCAGAAGGATACTTGTTCTACGCTGCACCCAGCGCTCTGATCTCTATGCCGTTCATTTCATTCTACGCTGCGGTGGCAATGCCGAACATCGCACTTGCGGTTATAGTCTTCATCGGCTTCCTATTGTCACTGATTGGGTTGGCAGTAACCTACTTCTACTACGTCAGTCGAAACTTTTTCGCCTGGTCCTTCGACCGCCTCGCTCCAGTATCGCTTTCAAAAGTTAGTCAAAACGGTGCTCCTTGGGTCTCAGTTCTACTCATAACGATACTCGCCGAAATCGGTCTCGCTTTGAGCATTTACACTACGATCTTCGTCCAAATCAACTTCACATTATTCGCTGTCTTGTGCATGCTCACTCCCGTCTTCACAGCTATAATCCTCCCTTGGAAGAACAAGCAGGCTTTCGAGCAAGCTCCGTCTCTAGTAAACAAGAAGCTTGGCGGGTTGCCATTGATTACGCTGTTTGGCAGCATTACCTTCGCCTACCTGCTCTGGATGGTATATGCCAGCTACGCATACCCAGCGGTGGGTGGATATGTCACAGGGTACGTAGTTGCGCTATTCCTTGGCGTCGTCGTTGCTGGAGTCATACTGTTCTATGCGGCCAAATACTTCCGAACGAAGGAAGGGCTAGATCTCAAATTCATTTACAGTAACATCCCGCCTGAGTAAAAGGGCGAAAGACAGGACGAGGCTGTCAGCGCCTAGCTTGAAGCACGAAACGCGCGACACGGAGAAATCGGGCTTTAGCGCCAAGGTCGTCTCTCCCCGTCAAGATCGGTTGAAGACCAACTGGTTGTAGACTCACGGTTCTAACTACCAAATGTTCTCACATGGCTTTAGACGGAAGAACATCTGCGTCGGTTGCGGTTGTTTAGCACCCACGAGTTACACCTTTGGCGGCTCAATTCCAGGCGGGCCCGTCACTCTAGTAGTTTCAGGTCTCGCATTGGATATGGTTGTAGACGCCGCCAACCATCTCTTGCGTGGATCTCTCCCTTCTCTAGCGTTTTCATTACTCGCTCGCGATCTACTGCATCTCAGAAGGACCGTTTAAGCAAAAAATTCTCGAATTGAATTTCTCCCTGGAACAAGCCATTTTCTTTTTTGCTGCAACTTGCAAGTGTTGAATAGTGGGCTTCTCTTCTAGAGAGTTCTGGTGAACAGAACTGAGTGAAGTCGCTAATACGATCGGGACCATTCAGGATATTCTGGCCCCAGCAGTAATGATCACGGGAGTTGCTTTACTTCTCTTAACATTTAACGCAAGGCACAGCGTGCTCGTGAACCGGATCCGACTCTTGAATGATGAGAAACGACGAATCAACGGAAAATTGACCTCTTCCGAAAACCTTGACAAAACCGAGGAGATTCGGTTGAAAAGCATCAAAAATCAGCTGAATCTACTGCTTCTACGTCTGGTGTATGTCAGGAACGGAATGCTCTGTCATCTACTTGCAGTACTGTTCTTCGTTTTGACATCATTTTTGATTGGACTAGGCCTTTTGCCGACTCCTTCAGAGCCAATCCCAATTGCCATCAGCATCACCTTCACTCTTGGGATGTTCCTTGTCCTTGTAGGAGTCGTCTTCCTCGCGTTGGAGATATTCGTTTCTTACAAGGTAATTGTTGTGGAGGTCACTGAGGAACCTGAAAGCTAGCACAATATCATGTTGAGTTCATTCTTGAAAATCATTAATCAGAGCAATTGTTTCTGCGGCGAGTTTTTTCCAACTTAATGTTGTCAAGCTAGCAAGTGACAGATCTCACAGTTGAACGAGTTGGTTAAGCAAAAACTCTGAACGCAAATTCTCTCCGTGACAAGCTATTTTCTATTATCTTGCCTTACGCTCAGTGTTTTTTGGTTCGATTACGCTTGCGTTATTTCTCTTGAATCGCTTAGAAAACCAATGGCTTACTTTTCAAAACGCCAGTCGTCCAAAAGCTTTAGGACGGTCATGTTCTGTCAGTAGCGTAAGAATTATTCGCACCTACTACAACGCATACAGACGGTGGCACCTTCATGCCCTCTAGAGGAACGGTACTAGCCGTCGCAATTCTCCTAATTGTAGTTTCGGCATCCTACTTAACAGTCTCTCGATTGCAGAACCAGATTTCCGAGGATCAGCAAGAAATCTCTGAACTTCAGACCGAGAGCCAGCATCCGACTCTACCTATTTGGAATAGCACCGAAACCTTGCCTTCAGGGAGCTGGCTTCAAGAGGGAGTTCCAGACGCCTTTGATTTTTACGTCTCATTCAATAGCACGGTACCCGTTACAGTCTACTTCCTAAGTTTTCGCCAGTACGTACAGTTTGCAAACTCTGGCGGTTCTATTTCGGCTGTCAAAGGGCAATACGACTACTTTCCCGCAACAACATCGTTGAAGAAAAGCATCTTTACATTGGCTGAAGGTTGTGGTGGTTACATATCGGTGTTCCAATCTTCAGCAAGCGGAGTTATCTATCCGAACATCGTTGTAACCTACAATCCAGCATTGTCTGGAACGGGCGTCTGCACTTCAAATTCCTAACAGCCCCTTCAGTTCTTCCTTATCTCTAACGAAATTGAAGCCTACGGTAAAAACTTAGTAAATGAGCAAAAGTTACCGAGAAACTTCAGGGATGGATTATAGTTTTCGTGCTTTGCGTTCTTGTTCTAGCGCTTTTCTTGCGACCCAGCCACACCGTCATCTCGCAGTTGGTTGGCGATATGCGTGAAAGATGCGCAAGATTGTCCGTTTCCTTGAAGGAGATAGCCGTTAAATACAACTTGACCCAGCGGGTCTCACCATGAGTACCATAAACAGTTCGAAGAAGTACGTAGCGGAACTCGTCGGCACCTTTGTGCTTGTTTTCATGGGTTGCGGCAGTGTGGTACTTGCCGGCAAATACATCGGTTTCGTTGGGATCGCCTTCGCGTTTGGGTTGTCGGTGTTGGTGATGGTGTACGCGATTGGGGGTATCTCGGGATGTCACATAAACCCGGCGATATCGATCTCGATGCTTGCTTCAGGCAAAATGAAAGCTAAGGATGCAGCGATCTACGTTGTAATGCAATGCTTAGGAGCTGTGATCGCGGCTACAGTGCTCTACGCGGTGGCTTTGGGAAAGCCAGGATATAGCCTGGCTGTGAACGGTTTGGGTCAGAACGGATACGGCGTCGCCTCTCCCGGTGGCTTCTCTATGCTTTCGGGCTTCGTCGCTGAGGTCATTTTGACGTTCATTTTCTTGCTTGTGATATATGGTTCAACTAGTAAGGCAGTGCCGAAAGGCTTTGCTGGCATCCCGATCGGACTCAGCCTCGTCTTAATTCACTTGGTGGGTATACCCATAACGGGTACGTCAGTGAACCCGGCCAGAAGCCTCGGACCAGCAGTCATAGTCGGAGGCGTTGCCTTGAGTCAGCTTTGGCTGTTCTGGGTTGCCCCAATTATCGGAGGGCTTCTCGCCGCGGCCCTATGGCGATTCCTCGGATCCAAGTAGAGAATAAGGCCATCTCTGCGAATCGTGAAACGGATAGCCACATTCTCAATCTACCTAACATTATCCCGCTGATCCATTGATACCACACCCAGCGTCGTGTTACGTGCGATTGTTGGTCTTCCAAATCCGTGTGCGTTCCGAAGTTTCGTTCCGAGGCGAAACGACGGTTCATTGAGGATCTGCGCGCGCAATCTCAATGTCGATTCGCCAGATGATTTAGTTGCAGTTGCTTTCTGGGTCGAAGGGCGATTGCTACGAAGAAAAGCGCAAGCACTATGAGATCTATGAGAACGGCTGAACCAGTGTAGGGGTATCCCAGTCAAAATGAAAAGGGTCGAAACGATTGTGACGAGCAATTGACCGCGTCGTTAACCATAGAAATCAGCGATATCCTGTGGTGTTACCCCAGGGTCGGTGCTGACCATGAAGGGCGGCTGACCGGGAAGGATTACCTCCCTCTCGTAACCTCCAGTTGGAGAACGAATTAAGGGTCCGATCAAAACAGTTATGCCATGTGGTCCTGTAACTTCAACGAAGCCTGGCGGTATCACGGGCTGGGGAGGGGGCAGCGGCACTCCAGCATACCCCAGTCTGATTTGAAGTAGAAATATCAGTACCATCGTTCCACAGACTAGAGTTCTATGCAGCTTTAGCATTTCTTCCTCCTCAAGTTACTTTGAGACGACTCACACTCTGTTACGGCGGGGATGCCGATAGGTGATCTTGACATGGTGACGTCCGGCGACGGCGTCGGTCGTACAGATTAATGCAAAAGATTGCTTAACGGAACCTTGACTATGAGATATGCATCTAAAACCATCTGCCCATAAGCCTGAATGGGCCAACGCAGTTTGAGCTTACTCTCTATCTTTTAGCCTCCGCAGTACTTTTCAGAATCTCCTTTCGGTGATTTTCACTCACCTTTGTCAGGAATGATTTTCATTTCCGAGGCTCTGTTTCAATCGAAGGATGTGGGCGCTTGCAACGGGTGTTCCTGTTCGTACTTGTAGCGTTGGCTATCTTAGTCCCGGCCCCGAGCAGTATGGCTATCTCCCCTAAGGCGACACCTAGGGTTCTGATTCTCTCGTCAGTTGAGAGCCAATATCCAATGGAGTATATAGTCGAAGTGACGGCGGAGTTACAGCAGGCAGGCTATAACGTTACTTTCGTGAAGGGCGCGGCGATAACGGTTAGTTTCATCACGACTCAACTCGACAAGTACGACATCGTGATTTGGAGAACTGAGATGTATGTGCTCGGCAACACAACCTACTGGTACCTCGGCGAACAAGCTAACCAAACAACTCAGGAAGCATATGCGAGAGCGATATCAATTAGGACAATCGATGTATCAAACGGGATGCTTGCTGTCAGCGCTGACTTCCTGAGCAGCAACTTCGGCCCAAAGTCGCTAGCAAACGTCAAACTTGCAATTCTAATATCCAGCACGTCAGTAACGGTCGCTCAGATATTCATCTTAGCAGGCGTCAAGACAACCATTGACTTCTACCAGCAGTCTCTCTACCAGGAGTCTCCTCTACCAGGAGAGACCGTCAACGCGCCCCTCAGCCTATTCGACTGGGTCACACAGTCGCTGGTCAGTTCTTTGACAACGGGAAGTACCGTGAGCGATTCCATTGCTAAGACCATCTACAACTACGAATATGTGAGCTCACTCAACGACATTTATTTGCCGCCAATTTCGTTCCTCGGCGACGGGAACCTGCAAATCGTCTGATTCAACACACACCTGCCTTCGACCTAAAGTCACAACTCTCGGCACCGACCGTTTCTGGGTCAGTAACTGTTTTTAAATATCCAACGCGTCATCGCTTGACAAATCCGAAACACGCGGGTGCATACATAGCATGGACAATAGCTGTAGTGACCTGACTCCGGACCGAACGGCTAGGCCAGCTATTGGGCTCGCGTTTGTGATGTTGGGGTCTATTCTGGCTTGGGCTTTGAGGTCCCCAGATCTTTCCACTTTTATTATCGCTGTGATTGGAAGATTCCCGCAGTTGCTTGACCCAAGTCTTCACTTGGAAGGTGTGGTTTTTCTGCGGAGTCAGATTGACCTTCTGCAGAACTTCTCGACTCAGATTCTTGCTAAAAATGATTGGGTTACGGGTGAGATGAGACCGCGGCCGGCCGCGGTCGGAATCAAGCTTAAGTTTTTCCTAACTGTAGCGACAACTGATGTTTCAATAATAGTTCCGACATGGAATGAAGAAAAGTACCTAACCAAATGTCTCGACTCCTTAGTCAATCAGTCTTGGCACGGCTCATTCGAAATCATCGTCGTCGATGGAGGCAGCACCGATCGGACGGTGCACCTCGCTGAGAAATATGCTGACAAGGTGCTGATCGAACCTAAATTGCGTGTAGGGGCGGCTAGGAATTTAGGCGCTCGAAACGCGCGAGGCGGTATACTCGCATTTATCGATGCGGACACGATTGCTAACGCGCATTGGTTAGACGCTATCACACGTGGGTTTCATGAGGAATCAATGGCGGTTGGTCTTACGGGGCCTACTCTTCCATATGATGGTCAGCTCTATGATACCATAACATATCGCTTGTGGACAATTTATCTTCAAAGAATTCTGCTTCACTTCGAGATGCCCCACGTGATTGGGTTCAATTGTGCCTACAGGCGTGCGCCGTTTCTGCAAGTCGGAGGCTTTGATGAGGAGAACGTAATGTCAGAGGACATTAGACTCGCACATAAGATACGCCGGTACGGTAAGATCAAGTTCGATCGACGCATGTCAGCGCTGACGTCGGCGAGAAGGTTCAGAAGATATGGCCGAACCTACATTGCTGGCCTCTACATCATGAACGGTTTCACGACACTCCTACTCAATAGGAGCCACTCTGACTATCCTCCTGTGCGCTGAATGTCAGTTGATCCGCAAGCCGATTGAACTCATCGCTCTATATCACGCTGCGTATGTGGCTAGAAGTGGCTGGAAGTATCTCGGTGACCGGCCTGAAAGATCAATGCACGCGTTCTCTTTGTGTTGCAGGGCCTATGCCTCTGATTGAGTCTTGAATCGACTAGGCAATCACAAAAACACACTCTGAAGAGTGGAACCTGCTAGGGTGTTTCGATCGCCACAGGTTTGTCTGTTAACTCAGCTATCTGGTGTTCTACGGATGTCTTGTGTTTGAGAACGTTCTTGGTCAGCTGGTCGATTCGTCGGCGCAGTTCTGTGTTATGAGAAGTTAGGATCTCCTTCTCGCGGTGGTTACTGGCTAAAGATTGGTCCAATTGCCCCATTTTGTCCATGAGTCCAGAAGCCTTGAGCTGCCGTAGAGTTTCCTGTATGTTCGCTTGAACCGCCAAGTATTCTTCACGCATTTTGTCGACGACGCCCGTCTTGAATTGCTGTATAGTCTCTTCTGCCCTGCGGAGCCTTCGTTCCTCTATGTCCACATCTCCCGCGGCCAGTTCATCGCCTAGCTGGTCAAGCAGTCGGCCTAAGGCGAAGGGTTGTCCGGCGGCGACCGTATCTATCGTGTTATCAATCAGGCTGCGTAGCGTTCCAATATCCACTGTTTTGTTCCGGCTTGCTGAGGCAGCTCTTTCGAGTTTTGTGAGGGGCTTGATTACGGGCTGAAAGAACTGCTTTATCTCCTCTCCCTTAGCTCTTAGCGAGTCCTCATACCCTTTCAACTCGAGATATGCTTCCTCAGAAGCAACCTTCTCCTTAGCGGCCAGTATCTCCTTCTCTCTACCATTCAATGCTTCGAGAGAGTTAGTCTGTTCGTTCTCCTCTGCTCTGAGCTTAAGGAGTTCAATGTGCATCTGCGGCAGGAGTTGGGCATCTCTCTGCAGCGACTCGAATTTATTTCCTGGGGATTCATCAAGCGCTGTGCCCAATGACCGAACGGCTGATTCTAGTCTCCCGAGGGCGACGTTAAGTGCTGCCATTTCAACTCGGAGTCCACGGCGGAGCTTGGGAAGATACTTTCTGACGGTCTTTATGATTCTGTTAAGCGCGTCAACAGAGTCATCGTGAAACTTCTCCGCGTCTTTGTAGGTTGTTGAGGTCTGTTGTCGAGGAAGGTTCCTGGCAGTTTCCTGGATCGTGTGAGCCATGCGAGTTCCGTATTCCGAGGCGGACTTATCCATCGTCCCCCAGGCGTTCTGCACGGCCGCTTCTAACCGGGACGCTGCGTTTTCGAGAGCGCTGCACGCCTCCTTTACGGCCCTGATTCTTTCGGCAAACCGTTTCTCATGTTCCTTCATTACGTCGCGTTCTAACGATTGACAGAAATTGGGTAGTTCATCGACGCCAATATCCGTCAAGCTTATCGCGTCACTCGATTGTCCATTGTTCCCGATGTTGGTGAGCCCTCTTTGAGATTCTGCTGAGTTTGCTGGATCGTAAGCCGGTCTAGAGAGGCTCCTACTGCTAGGCGAATTTGTTCGCAGAGACTCCTTCTAATCTCCAACCCATCGTCTAACGTACTGTTTTTGAGTTCCGCTAACTGCTGCCTTGACTCCTCCTCTCGCATGCTGAGTTGTCTTCTTTTTTCCTCATAATTAGACCTCAATCCATCCAGCTGTAGTTTGAGTTTCTCTTCTTTACCATGTAAGGCGCTTCTTTTTGATTGAAGCGAATGCGAGCTACCTTCAATTTTGTCTCTCGACCGGCCGAGAATCCTGTCGAGCACGGTCGGCTTCTTGCGGAGCAGCTTCAACCTTTGTGCATCGAGGGCATCAATTTCGCCGCGAATCTTGTCGACGGATCTCTCATACCCCCTCTTCGCTTCATGCGTTAGGTTCCTTTGCTCTTTTTCTAGATCGGAAATTTCAAGTTCATATATTGACAACTGTTTTTGTAATTCTGTGATTTGATTGGAGAGGGCCTTTTCTCCGTCGATTCTCTTGGTGAGTTCGTTTTGAAAGTTCGCCATTAGCGTTGCTACCGTGGCCTCGTATTGCTTGTCTGCTGCTTCAGGTATGGAATCCTTGAAGTCGGCCAAGACAGATTCTACATCCTTCATCCAGCGCTGGAAATGCTCGTAGAATGGAGGCAGGGCGAAGCGTTGGTTTCCTAAATGTTCGAGCGCGTTCGTTATTCTTGATGAAACGTCATGTGGGTTTACCGGGACAATTTCTTGATAGGGGAATGCGTTTTCTTGGCTAGTTCTCTTTTCTTTAAGGGCAGGTTTCTTTGTCGCTGCCCTACGAGAGCGCATGCCACGCGTGCGGGGTTCGTAGCTCATGACTGGTCCGTTCGATTTTCTATGTATATATGCAAAGCGTGAATTGGCGAACTAGTGGCTACCGGGCCTCCTTAGCCAATAGTGGCGTATTGCTAAACCTGCGACTATTCCGCCTGCGTGGGCCAGGAAACCGCCACCCGCAAAGAGATTCAATCCGATGAATAAGATCATACCGACGAGTCCTCTCCAGCCTCCAGCTGCTGCTAGCAATCCAAATATTGCACCTGACGCACCGACGCCTATCGCGTCTCCTCCAAGGAAGAGAAACGCAATATTTCCCGCCAGTCCACTTGCCAAATACGTAATTAACCATTTTTCCCTTGAGACTTGCTCCTCGAGTGAGGTTCCGAAGATTAGTAGAAATAACACGTTTCCACCGAGATGTGCGGGGTTAGCGTGAAGGAACATTGACGTGAATAGCATCCACACTGCACCCTGCCAGACCGCTGAATTTACTTGAGCAAGCGGGTAGAACATGTCGTAATTTAGAGAGAGCAGGTCGCCGCCGATGATTCCTGTGGTCAAATAAATCGTAATCAGCACGCATGACATCTGCACCGACGGAGAATCCCTGATCCTAGAACTTCGTTGCTCCGCCATACTCAAGCGCTCTATTTAGTGAAGGTCGTTGCTTTTTCAGCCCGATTTAATAAGTGACACCCCCATCACGGGTCCCCTACGTTGCAATCCGAGAATCGTCACTGGTTTTGCTGGACGCATGTGAAAGCCCGGAGATGAGTGCGGTGTCGGCTGGAGCCTTGAAAACCGTCGAGGGTATCGAGGAAGTTGGGAGTATCAGGTTGCGGCCTTCTGGCCCCTACATGACCGGAATCATATCTGTCCTAGTTGATGGGCACAGAACAATCGCCGAGACAGAACAGCTCCGTCGCAAGCTACTGGAAGTAGTGTCAGCGATAATCGATCCCGTGGGAGAAATATCGATCGTCTTCAGACCAAAGTAGGTAGATGGAGTCTCTTCCTCCATACTAAAAGTCGGTCTATGTTGTCGCACCAAGCGGTCAGTTTCTCGAACTTATCAGGAAGCTTGTTCCTGGAATAGTGTGAGCATAAGACGGCTACGCCTCGATTTTCTCGACAAGCAGCATCTTGCCGAGAGTAGTTAAGGTGACTTTGGTCTTTCCTCTCGAATGCCTCGTGGCTCTTGCGAGGCCTAGGTCAATTAGGCCTCGGGCGTCTTCCGATCCGTGAATGTGGTAGCTCAAAAGCGGTTTCCCGTAATTGGTCAACTTGCTAAGCTCGTCGAGGCTGTCGACTTCACCACCGGCCTTATCCAACGCTCGAAGTATGCTCATCTTCACTTCCGACACCATCTCCGTATAGCTTAACTTCATTGGTGGGAGCATCACGCATTCATCCCCTTTGCAGAAGAATGCCTTGAAGCCTAGTATGAAGGAGGTGACAGCTGCCGCGATGCATATCATCTTGTCTCCTCCGCTGACGTTCAACAGAAAATCTTCAAAGTTGTCGCGGTTCTTCTCGACGATCTCTGAAAATGCTTGCATTATGTCCTTGTATGAATGTTCGGGCCTTATGCTATCGCGTACTTCCACATCTACCTTGAGCGTTTCACTGATATTCAAAGCAAGACGTTTAGCAACCTCCTTATCACGTTCATAGCACAAGAGAACCAGTTTGTTCGCGGGCGCGTTTCTCACACCCGCCAGAACCCCCTCCGAATCCTCACCTACAGTTGCAATCTGCAATGTCTTTCGGAATGTGCCTTCTCCGTCCTCCCCAGATCTCTTGCTTTGTCGACTCGTAGCAATCGCCATAATGGCCCCCCTAATCCTTCACTCACGAACCAGTCTACAGCGACAAGTAAAGTCTGCCGGTCGAGAGTGTCACGGATCAACCTCCTTCTAGGCTCTCCCTGCAGGAGAAGGCGTCATGAGGTGGCGCTCTGCACCGAAAATTCTTCTTAACTGACCCCATTAGTATTCCTCAAGGATATGTGTTGTCGCTTAGGATCGGTTGCAGTGGTTGGTCGTACGCGGATTGGGTGGGGCCGTTTTACCCCAACGAGACTGAGCCGAATCAATACCTAAGCCTCTACTCACGAGTATTCGACTGCGTGGAGATAGATTCAACATTCTACCGCGCCCCGACACCCGCTATGGTCAAGCAATGGTACACTAACACCCCTAATGGGTTCATGTTCGCACCCAAACTCCCAAAACGAATAACACATGACCAGCATTTGGAGGGCGTTTCATCCTACCTATCGCATTTCACAAGGATGTTGGAACAGCTTCAAGAAAAACTAGGGCCATTCATCATACAACTTCCACCTTCATTCAAGCTTCCTAAACACGAAAAGGCCTTAACGAGCTTCATAGCGGAGCTAAATCAGAAATCCAAGTATGCGATAGAGTTTCGCCACAAGTCTTGGTTTAACCCGGAAACGCAGAAACTGCTTGAGGATAACAATATCTGTCAAGTATGGTCCGTTAACCAATACCTCACAACTCCCTCAACCGTCACCTCCGACATAGTCTACCTCCGCCTCGTTGGAGACAGGGCATTGACAGAGTTCAAAAAGACACAGAGGGATCAAACCGAAACGATGCAAACCTGGAAGAAAGCCCTTGAAGATGTAGGCGACTCGGTGAAGGAGCGGTTCGTTTTCTTCAACAACCACTTCGCTGGTTTCGGTCCAGCCTCTGTTAACGAATTCCGGCGCTTGATGGGTTTGATGGAATTAGACTGGTCGAGCCTGAAGGCTGGCTCTACTCCGCAGAGCACTCTGTTCGACTTCGCAAACGGACACTAGCAAGGCTCCGGCGTTGACACGCGTCGTCTTCCACGTGGACCTAGACGCATTCTACGCCTCTGTCGAACAGAGAGAGAATCCAGCCCTACGCGACGTTCCCCTTATCATTGGTGCGGATCCGAAGAAGGGCAAGGGAAGAGGGGTAGTTGTTGCTTGCTCATATGAAGCCAGAAAACGAGGACTCCACTCGGGGCAACCAATCTCAACAGCATACCGACTCTGTCCCGAAGGCGTGTATGTTCAGCCAAACCTCGCGCTATACGGTCAGGTCTCTGCTGATGTCATGGACCGAATCAGGAAATATGCTGACAAGTTTGAGCAAGTGAGCATAGACGAGGCGTTCCTAGACGTTACCCAACGATCCCGAACCTCCGGCGGGCCAATCGTACTCGCGAGGCAAATTAAGACTGAAGTCAAGGAAGAGGAACGGTTAACCTGTTCTATCGGAATAGCCCCAAACAAGTCAGCTGCCAAAATCGCCTCTGACTACCAAAAACCAGACGGCCTTACCAACATCGAACCGGAACGAGTAAAGGAGTTTCTCGCACCCCTCCCAGTCTCAAAGATTTCAGGAATAGGAAAGAAGACCGAGGCACGACTTAACGAGCTTGGAATCAGAACCATAGGTGACTTGGCGAAATACTCACCACGATCCCTCTACAAGCAGTTCGGGAAGTCAGCAGTCTGGCTCTGGGCCATAGCGAATGCTGAAGAGCGTGTCGAAGTCCAAGAGAATTATGAGATGAAGTCGATTGGAGGTGAACATACCTTCGAAGTCGATACCAACGATTGGTTAACCGTAAATGAGCAATTGGTCAACTTGGTCGGTTATGTTCACAAGCGTTTGATCGAAGCGAACATGACTTTTCGCACGGTGGGATTGAAGATACGCTTTACGGGGTTTGAGACATACACGAGGGAGAAGACCTTGCGATTCTCAACCACGGACAAACAGTCAATCCTCGCTACGATTCAGGAGCTTGTTGAAGAGTTCAGAGGCCGTCCCAAGAAGGTAAGGCTGGTCGGGGTAAGGCTATCTGGTCTGGCTGAAAAATCAGAGAAATCTACAACGAAACAAACGTTGGATACTTTCGTGTCTCCCAAGGGCTAGGAGGCTATGCCGAGTTCCGGCACTAATCCGACCACGATTGATCGTAGAGCGGCGACTTCTTCAGTGTTCATTTGACGTAATGGCGGTCTCACGTTGCCTGATTTGAGCCCTCGCATCTTCAAGACTTCTAGGAGCGGGGCGAGAGGAGGGTTGCTCATGGCGGCGCGTAGAGAGTGGACCTTCCTCTGCAATCTCTCTCCCCTCGCAAGATCGCTCGCCTTGTAGGCCTCATACATCTCGACAAATAGTTCCGGAAAAGGATTGGCGGTCGCCGAAACGCCAGCGTTTACGCCGGCACAGAACGCTGAGAAGAGGTATGAGTCGGTTCCATTTATCACAGTGAACCCCTGCGGCACGCTGCCCAAGTAGTCTAGTAACTGTGAAAAGTCACGGCTACTGTCCTTGACCCCCACGATATTTGGAATCCGGCTAAGTTGAACAAGCAGTTTCGCGTCGACATTATTTCCTGTATTGCCAGGAATATTATACACCAAGACTGGTAGCTTCGTTGACGCAGCCAAACGCTTGTAGTGTTCTATGATCGAATCAGTTCCGGGATGATAATAGAATGGCGTCAAGCAGGCTACGGCGTCTGCTCCAAACCTCTCTGCATGCCGCGCCAAGTCTACGCTCACAATGGGATCGGCTGCGCCTACCTGAACAATAACGGGAATCCTCCCCTGCGCCTCCTTCACCACGATCTCCGCGACACGCTTCCTTTCGTCCGGTTCCATCGCAGGTCCCATACCGGTCGTTCCGAGCGGGAACAAGCCGTTAGCGCCACTTCTAATTTGAAATTGGACAAGCTCGCGAAGAGCTTCCTCATCGACTTGGCCATTATTTGAAAAAGGGGTAACTAATGCGGTAATGATTCCGTGTAATCTCAAACCTTTCTGCATCATGAGTTTTGCTCCGAAGCTACGAAGCTTAGTCTAGGACCGGAATACGGTCATATAATCCCATACGCTGCCCAGTCGATTTTCGCAGATCGACGAGTACCCGTTCGTAGGGTATGATCGGCTTCATCCTGTGGAACTAGGATTTTCGCCGTTCCAAGAAACGGGTGAGGCGGGTAGCCATTTTCAGAGCAATTCTCCCTGGAAGAGTGACCAAGTAACGGCCACGATCTCCCTCCTGAACCACAAGCCCAGCCTCCTGAAGTATTTTGAGGTGGTTTGAGATGGTGCTGGGAGAAATGTCCTTCAGAATAGCCTCGATCTCGCTTGCGTATCTCCCGCCGTAAAGCAGCTCGTTTAGAATCCGCAAACGATGTTCGCTCGCCATCGCACTCATCAATGTTGCCGCGCGCTCAGCTTCGGCTTGAGTGATCGATCTTGCTTGTACTCTCGCTATGTGACGGTCGAACCAAGCTCCGGTAGGGTCTACGAAAACTGATTTCTCAATCTCTGAGGAAATGCCAGATGTAACGCTCTCGACCACGTCGTTCACATAATCCGACAATGATTGCGTAAAGTTTCGTTTGGGCGATTCGTTGCTTCGAGTGTTCTGCGGTGGTAGGGCACTTGAGATTCGTTGGACTTCGTCGCGGAGTTTTGCGATCTCTCCTTCTAGTTTGTCGATTTTTGAGGAACCGTTCGATTTATCCACCATGCCGATCATCATCGAATTGGATTAGTAAAAAATCGAATTCGGTCTGAGAATAATAAACCTTTCGCGGAAGTCGACCGCGTAATCCTCATTTCCGTTTAGAGATTTGAAAAATGGGAATATCCCGCCGCTAATTCGCTTATATCGAATGCGATCGCGATGGGAGGTAAACCATGCGGGAAATCGCTACGGACGCAAACCCTCCTGTCCACGACTGCGGAGAGCATGTTCCTAAGGATATTCTCGCGTTCGAATTCAGCCCGGAGAGGAAATTCCCTCACTTCGTGGTCACACTGAAGAATTGCCGGGCGCGCCCGAGATAGTAGAGGGGTACTGTGAAGCGAAATCGGATCCACTCTGCTATTTTGTCGTTCGGCCCCCAACCCCGTGACCAATATTTGGCTTATCCTACGATAGGTTGAAAGGGGCACGCACGTCCTAGCACCTTGGTTATGGAAAACGGAACTAAAACCTGATGACTTCAACGGTGAATTATTGAGGAATAAAGGAACCCTGGCCGTTCTATTCGTCGCGTCATGGTGCCCGTTCTGCCAGCGATTCTGCCCAGTCTTTCGAGCCGCCGCCGAAAGGACTGGCATTGCATGGGCCCCTTTGGATATCAGCGACGACGATAACCCACTTTGGGCGATCTTCAGCATCGAAGTCGTTCCCACCATTATCATATTCAAAGAGGGTAAAGCTGTGTTTAGGAGGGACGGGGTTTTCGGGACGGGCCTATCGGAGAAGGCGATTGACGAGACTATGGATCAGATGAAGTTGTTATCGACCACTACCTAAGTGGTTTGGGTAGCATATTATTCGTAGATGAGTTCTCGTTCCAGGGGCCTGCCTTTTCGGTACTTCCAAATCTCCACTCTTCCCCGGTATGCTTCTCCCCAAAGCTTCAAGGTTCTTCGCTCAGCTTCGGTCGCCCTCCCTTTTCCACTCTTCACCTGAACCATGAGGATTCTTCCCGCCCGACCTGCGAAGATGTCTACGGGACCATGTGAGGCTGCGCTACGACTGCACAACCATCCTTCTTCCCTCAGTTTCCTCAGAACTTGGTATTCGCGGCTACGACCTCGAGTGTAAGGCGTGGAGGCCATTCCTTCACTCTATCCTCCTAACTCCAAATTAGTTTCTCTTCCTCTCTTACTCACGTTGACTGCCTCTTGATCGTTAACTTCGACTTGTCCCAGGTCAGTTTATGGTGGCGGGACATAACTTGATTCTCAATCCAGGTACGGGTTGATCCAATTTTCATTGAACCAGTCTAAAATGAATCCCCTTTCGGCATTTAACCAACACCATAGAGTGTTGTAAAATACTTAAGGTTCGAAATCCGACACGTCGCATCGAGACGGCTGGCTTTGAAGTCCTCAGAGCGATTGCTAGTGATTATTGCCTTATCTATGATCTTCGTCGCTCTCAACGTATCCTACGTACTAGCCGACAACAGCTACACTGTTACTATCACAGTTCAGGGTTTACCGCCTACCCTATCAACGAGCGTCTATGTAGACGGAAATTATAACGGGACACTGAGCGGTGGGGCCTCAGCGACCTATACCCTTTCAGCAAATGACAATCCGCATGCCATCTTGGTCGATTCTTATGTGCAAGGGAACGGAAATGGGACACGATACTACGAGAAGGATACGGCGTGGGGCGTCAGCTCACCTGGCAGCCATGTGTTCAATTACACTGCTCAATATTTTCTGTCCGTGCAAACCGCCTTTAGTTCAACTACCGGCCAAGCATGGTACGACGCTGGTTCAACGGCTCACGCAATGTTGAACGATCAACAAATCGATGAAGGGCAAGGAACGCGAAACCTATTCACCGGTTGGTCTGGAGACGCAACAGGGACGCAATTGACTTCGAATGGGATAATTATGGATGGGCCAAAAGTTGCGATCGCGAATTGGAAGACGCAGTTTTTCTTGACCGTTGAGTCTAACCCTGCGAATGTCACTGGCTTGGTGGGTTCTGGGTGGTACGATTCGGGTGTGGAGGCTAACTTTTCTGCTGGTATGGTCGCGTCTGGGACATCGAATACGCGCTTGGAGTTCGACCATTGGACCGGCGAATACACAGGGCAGCAACCTACCGGGATGGTATTGATGGATCGACCGAAAATTGTCAGTGCCAATTATCTTGTTCAGTACCTTCTAACAGTAATGTACTCCTCGCCGAGCGTTTCATCCTCCTACAATGAGACTCACACGGGTTGGTACGATGCGAATTCTAGCGTGCAACTGGGGCCCGCTCCGTCAATTATTGATTTGAGTACGGTGGAGCGGCTGCGATTCACGGACTGGTCTGACAATGGTTCTGTATCGAAGAATCTATCATACTCAGTTTTAGTAGCCGGTCCGCTAAACGTAACGCTATCTTACACGACACAGTACTATGTTGACGTGCGCTCCACTTATGAACCGGTTTCAGGATCGGGCTGGTACGATCGAGGGGCGACGGCAACGATTACCTCCCCAACTTCTTCAGGTACTTGGCCTGTTTCATACACGCTTACAGGTTGGACCGTTGACCCACCAACTGAGACGCTAAACAACACAGGGGATTCGTGGACGTTAACGGTGAACGGGCCGTACGTTGTGCAGGCCGAATGGGGAGTAGATTATCTCCCGCTTATTCTGCTCTTTGGCGGAAGTGCTGTAGCTTTTGCTGTTGTGGGAGTTACTGCGGTGGTAGTTTACAGGAGGAGTAAGCTCACCAGCCGACCTGCGGCCCTTCGCCCTCAAAAGACTGGCCAGGTTGTGTCAGGCTCGATGATAATCTGCGAGAGTTGCGGTAACAATGTGCCGAATGGCGCAGAGTTCTGCGGGAAATGTGGGGCCCCGATGGCGGCATTCATGCAACCTTCAACGGAGAATAGTGTGTACGACTACATCGTGAAACACGAGGGTGTCATATCTTTAACCGAGGCATCAACAGATCTTGGAATCTCTGTTGAGCAGTTGAAGCAAATAACTGAACGTTTGAAGAGAGAGGGTCGTTTAAGCTAAAAGAACGGGTTCTTACTTGGTTCGGGTTGCGGGTACACCACTGGGTACTGTTGGTACTGGCCATAACTGAACTTCGGCGCTAGCGCCCAATAGCATTCGGTGCAGAAGCTTAACGCTCCATATTGCTTATTGCAGCCTGCACAAATCGACCTGCCGCATCGCGAGCAAACAAATGCAGATGGCAGATCATGGTGGTAGTAGCAGCTTCCCGGAGTTTGGATCTGTCTCGGAGTGTACATCGGAGGGGGTCGCGGGGCTGAAACGGTCTGGCCAGTTAAGGGAGATTTCACTTCAACCTTGACCGGTGGAACCCTTGAAAGTGTAGCGCCGCAACTGAAACAGTATCTTGCGTCCTCGGCGTTTGGTCTGCCACATGATTGACAGGGGATCATGTTCCGAACCCACTAAGGGAATGTTTGCAGCCCGTTCTTAACGATTGCCCATTGAGAGTAGCTTATGGATGCCTGAATTTCCCCGTAGGGGATGGAGAGGAAAGGGGTTGGGTGGGAGGGAGTGTGCGAGAAAATGACATAGACATTTCAAAATTGATGTTAAGTGAGTCTAAGTATTGATTCGTGGAGTTCTTGGTTCTTGCCCTCAGCCAAGATTCTCAGGTAATCCCCGTGCTTTCCAGCCCTACGAAGTAGTGATTTACCATCTATCTTCCGTGTACCCTCCGAGGTTTCGGCGAAAATCGTGAGTTCCCCATCGCCAAGGTTGGACGCTTTACGAATCGTTTCTTCCACCGTGGCCTTCGACGTATGAAGGGTCGGTAGCGGTAGGTCATTCCTCGGGACTAGGTTTCTTGCTGTTCCGTCTTTCCCACAAACTATGCATCGTTCGCTTCGTTTGAGATCCATGGTGCTATAGCGGTTGTTCTTGAGGTCAACGAACAGGATTGATCTGAGCGGTTGGCCTGTTTTCTCAGGCCATTTCTTGGTTGACTTGTATTCCTCTAATCCTAGGATTACTTTGGCTGTTTCTTGTGCCAGAATCGATGAGACTAGGGAAATTGATGTAGGAAAGGACGGAACGGTTTCTTGTTCCAGTGGCGCCTCGCATGGGTTACGTAGACCTGCAATAGTGGAGTACTGGTTCGCGGGGAACATGCAAATTGGGCAAGGGTCATCAGGAGGTAGGTACGAGTGGACCCTTCCGTTCAACCCAATGATTCCTGCGTCGATTAGAGGAATTGAGTATTTACGGCATGTTTGGGTGAGGAAGATTCGCGAAACGACGTTGTCCAAACCGCAAAGGACCACTTGGGAATCAAGGTAGAGTTTCAAAGGCATACTTTCAAGATCGCCGCGGTAAGCGGTAGTTGTCACAAATGGATACCTCAGATGAAGATTCTTCGCCAAGAATTCGGCCTTGTTTTTGCCTAGGTCTCTGGGTTGGAAGAAGATCATTCGGCTTATGTTTGACAGTTCGATACGGTCGCGGTCCACAATTATGATTCTTCCAACTCCAAGCATGGCGAGGTTTTTCGCAGCTTCGTTACCGATCGCTCCCGCGCCCGCCAAAAGCACTGTTGCGTTTCGAATCTTCTGTTGTCCCTCGGCGCCCCAGACAAGAAGTTGCCGTGCCCAGAGATAATCTAGGATAACCGGGTCCTTTACGGCCTTGAGCCGGGCGACGGTTGAAGTTTCTGCCAGCTGCTTTCCATGGAGTAGGCATTTTGTAAGGTCAGGTTCTATGCCTAGCTTTCTGCAGACTATCTGTTTGAATTGCTTGATCGTGCTTGTGGGGGTTAGGTCGATCTCAATTTGCTTGTAGAGTGGGATAGATGCGCGAAGTTTCATTATCGGGGCGTCCGGTTTTCTCTCCCGGGGATGGTGAAAGTCATTATGTCACCGGGTTGGGAGAGCATGGTTGGGGACCTTGGGATAGGGACTATGTTGAAATGAACGGTATCGGCCGCTTCCTCTTTCGCTTTGTACTTGGTCATTCTCGGGAAACCATGTGAGCGGCAGACGTTGGCAGCCTTCAACGCGCGAGGGTTGTCGAAGACGCTTTGTGGGTTTGGGTCAGTCAGGAGGTAGTGCAGTGCATTGACGACCGAGATTAGTTTGAGCCGTGGGTCCCATTTCTCCCCTAGGACAGATACGCAAACGGCATTGGGTATGTTCGGGACAATATTCGGGTGAGAGATATCCGTGAGCCAAGTTGCCACGGGAGGTTTCAATGGGTATTCGGGTGGTAGGTCGAGTTTGAATTTGTTCCAGCTCACGTACTCTGTGAAGGGCCAGACTCCTTTCTCAGCAAGCCGCTTTACCTCTCCTTTCTCGCACCGGATTAGGCCTTCGAACTGGGTAGGTGGGTCGTTTAGCGCTGTGATTGTAGGGAATTGATGGTTGAGGAGGCTCTTCTCCTTGTACAGTAACGTAGCATCCAAGCGGCTTCAGCCTTACCCGCCGATTATGTTGTATGGCATGAGGGCGAGCTGCGCGTTTTCTGGAATGCCGGACCTTGCTACGGTTGTGCCTTCGTCCAATATTGCGCCTCCGTACATCAGAGCAACCGTTGTCGGGTCAACCCCGAATGACGTACACACCTGCTGCTTAATCTCTGCAACCGTGTGGTCAGGGATTACGTCGATCTCCGCCAGACCCGTCTGGGGGCCTATGGGCGCTTGAATAAACAGTTTCATCTTCTATCGTTCACCTCCACTCATGCTGCCTTGTCTCTCCATATAGGAGCCTAAACTACCTTACTGTAAGCTGGACAGTTAGGGCGTGTACGACCCCGCCTCCAACTGCCTCTATCAGGATAGGGTAGGTTCCTGCCTTTGTAAAGGCTGGGATTATTATCTGAAGCGTTACCGTAGTCGTCCCGGGACCTCCAGCCAGAACGGTCGGGTTGCTTATCGTTAAAGTATACTTTGCGCCCTGGGGTAGGCCCAGGATGGTTACGTTCACAGGGTCTACGAACCCCTTTTGGAGAGTTAAACTGAGGCTAAAACTTGCCTTCGAACCGGCATGCACTATGACGCTGGTTGGTGAGACTCGGAGTCCGAAGTCGGATACCGTTACATTGAGCGTCGTTTGTCTCGTTACTTGCGGCGATTGGGGGGGTAGGTAACTGGCAATCAGAACCATTGGATAGGTCCCGTTCGGAGTGGTCGAGTCTGCAGTCACATTCAGGCTTACCGTTGTCCCTGTGGGGGCAGGATTTCTCGAGAATGTAATGGTTAAGCCGCTAGGGTTTCCATTCGCCGAAAGTTGAATTTGTTGTGTAAAATCATTGATTGACACTAACTGGATACTTGTGACGGCATACCTGGTTCTGTACACTGTAAGCGAGGTGATTTGTGGTAGGATGTTGAAATCACCAACGGCGATGTGGTATGTGGGTGTGTTGACTTGCTTGCCTGCAGAATCGGACGCTTTGATGTAGTAGGCTATGTTCCCAGTCACCTGATTACCTGGTATCACATAGCTGAATTTTCCAGTTGCTACCGAATTCATGAGGGCTTCCGTGATTGTGCCCTCAGTTTCTGGGCCATAGACCAAAGTTACGTTACGCACAGGGCCAGTCACGTTGGCAGAAATCACAATTTGTGTCCCAATAGTGCCCACCGAGACAGGGTTATGGGTTATCACTACCGGTGATTGTGGGGAGAACCTGTAACTATAGATCAGACCTGCAAATGCTACCACTAGAACAATTAGAACGACCAGAACTATTGACAGCGCTGCACGTTTTGTCAGGGCCTGTCCCGCAGGTGGCCGTCTTCTGACTTCCACAGTCGGCGTGGGGAATACAACCGTACTTGACCTTTGCCGTAGTGGTGTGGCGTCCTTCGGATCAGAGTAAACTGTTATGTTGCCTTCGGGGATCCGAATGGCCTCGTTAGTCGCCGGAATCACCCTGAAGTATCCGACTTCGCCGTTCGATGAATCAACCACCAAGCCTGTAATCATAGATGAGAATTGCTGTAGCTTTTTTTGGGTTGAAATATCTGTCTCGGAAAAGAACACCCCTCCACTTGTGTGCGAGTGGTACCATCCCACGATGTTGCCCTTCAGGCGTCCGGAAACGAGTTGATCCGCTATGATTGCTATTGAGCTGGGTGGTAGAGTGACGCGGTGGGGTTCGGATGAGAATTCATGGGTGGTTGAGTCTTCGATGATTATTGTGTCGTCTTGGAGTCTGCCGAGTAATAGCCCAATAATCTCAGTTTCCGTCTCCAGTGCAGCTTGGACAATCCTATCCTTGACAGGTTTCGAGATGCTGACGTAGGACATGGTTTTGTCTCCTTTAACTTTCTTATCTTATAGCTTGATGGGATGCAGTCTAACTGCGTAGTGGAATCATATGGGTTGAATGGTTTTCAGCGTCCTGTCAGGAGCTGGTTGCATCGGACTTAGAGCATTAAGGAGGCTTGCGGTCGAGCGTTGGGACACACGGACACAAGGCGAACAGACGTTACTTGGCCGCGCAATTAATGGGACAAACAGAGTCACAGTTTAGGCACGGTTGGGGATTCATTGAAACTATCCGACCGTTCTAACGAAGCTTTCAGAGTGAAATTCACTTAAGTCAACTCTAGGACGCGGTAGTGCCCAGTGCAGACTAAACGTCGCATTGGAAGTTACAGGGAGAATTGAAAGATGAGAAAAAAAATTTGGGGTGCCCTACGCTTTTATCGTCCTAGCATGCCGAGTATACCGCCCAGCACACCTAAGACGAAGCCGGCCACAAAACCTCCACCAATTATGAGGCTTAGCACCGCTAACGGGAAGACGACGATGCTTCCGATTGTTCCGTAGCCGAGCAGCATCAGTATTGACCCGATTACCAGTATTAGTCCTATGATTACGCCGATTGCGAATGCTAGGCTAGGAGGGCCTAGTGCTGGCAACCAGAAGAATACGCCTATCCACATCGCGTAGAATCCCGGGGCGAGCAAAGCTGCTGCGTTAAGGATTACGAGTATTCCAGCGATTACCGACAGAATGAATCCCCATAGCGCTCTAGGTGATGAAGGGGCGTACATTGGTGGTGGCGGATACATTGGGTAGGCAGTTGTAGGTGGCGGCCCGAATGCTTGCGCCATCGGTGGCGGTCCCATCGGTGGTGGACCGTACGCCATTGGCGGGGGACCATACGCGGGTGCCATTTGTTGTGGGGGTTGGGCATAGGTGGCTGCTGGAGGTTGCGGTTGTGCTACCATTGGAACCACTCCTTGGTAGCATTGCGGGCAGAGGACGAGGTCCATGTATGCTTTTGAGTCATCGCGACAAATCGACCTTCCACAGCGGTTGCAGACGTACACTGCTGGGAGGTTGGGGTGATAATAGCATTGTCCTGGTGCGGGCACGCGGATGGGTCCGCCAGGGCTGACTGGTGTAACTACGCGGACGGATGGAACTGGTTTGAGTGCGGGGGCCATGCCGCCTGAGAGAGATGCTCCACAGCTTGAACAGAATGATGCGTCGTCACGGTTGTTGTAGCCGCATGATGGGCATTTCTTGACCATTTTCCTAAATTTCCTCCTTTTGTTAGTTGACTCTGACGCATGGTGGGCTAATAAACGCACTTAAGCATTTGGTCACGCATTATCACATTGGTGAATGGTAAAAGTGAGATTATACCATTTTTTAACGCAAAAAGTTAGTGCACGCAACGCGACACTCAAGCCGCAAATTTCCCGCACCACATACCTCCCATACCAGCTTTGATGACCTGTAATATTCTGCTTTTACTAATCGACTCGAATCCAAAGACACTCACTGAATCTGCAGCCCGCACATTCTCCAATCACTCAATCGGATTCAATGGGTCTTACAAGATTTTTCGAATATGCGGCCCAACTTCGCCTGTGTAAGTACTTGGCCTTGAACCGAGGAAATTTCGATCGCATAGTTCCCGATCAGGCGGGACTCATATTCAGGGTTGAATCGTGAATGTTTATCCCTCTACCGCATTGGGCATTCAGATGCCAAGGTTAATTAGCAAATATTCCCACGCCTCCAGAACGACAGCAGCCCCGGTGGCTCAGCCTGGTAGAATCACCTAATGCCACAAGCGCCGCCTTGGTAACATGCAGGACAATTAGGCGAAGGCCGCGGGTTCAAAAGCGAGCGCACGTTCGCTGAAAGTCCCGCCCGGGGCTCCAAAACCCATTGAACCTGCCACTCTCGGTCATGGGTTCTGCCGCGCATTCTTCCTATTTGGGCCAGCTGGCAAATTGAAACTGGGCTTTCCGGGCGAGTTGGGAACAAGCACCCAAGCGCGTTCTGGTCATCTAGTGGCATTTGAAAGAACTCCTCATCGAGTCCATGATTCTATCGTATCTGCCTTCGCTGCTGCGCGGCGTCATTGTGTACAACACGAAGTATCTGTTTGATTTGTCGCAATGCACATGTAATGAATATGCTTGCCTCGGAATGTCTTTGCTTCCGATTAGGCCAACTGATCTTTCATCAAAGTTAACCTTGTTCACAGAACCTTTGTGATTGTGTAGCGGTAACGTGTCCCGTGATACTCGTTCGAAGTTCTTCACATTCTTCCCTTTCTTCATGGCATCAAGACTGAACTCGGCGTGTTCTTCGGTGGTTTGGAATCGTTTGGAGACTTTTTCCAATTCTCCCCAAGAGAGGAATATTCTAACCCTATCGACCTTATCCGGGAAACTGAAAACGACGTCGCCTGATTCGCGCCGACTTTTCGAGTTGAATTCGACCCGGCACTCTTCCGGGTAGTCTAACGAGAAGCCGTAAATGCTGAAATTTTCATAGGAATCTTTCACAGTCGATCTCGACTGACCAGAAACGAACTAGTTAGACTTAACTCTGTTGCATATTCATTTTCGATCGTGGATGTTCCAAAAGAATAGGCGTCGCTTGTTCTTCCCTAGGGAAACCTGGTACTTGCCTCGCTTGCAATTACCTTAACCAGGCCAATACCTACCTTTACTTCGCCGCGGAAGCTATCCGGACTGAGAACGTCAACTGACTGCAGGTCAGAGAGGCATGGGGTAATATCGTTAAGGTTGAGTAAGAAATCGTAAGCAACCTTACGAGATGTAAGCGTCCCGAAGGAGCCTTCCAAATGCATAACCCTCACTCATATGGGGGCTAGCGAATTTTGATGCGTCGGATGGTAAAAGACTTGACTTTTTTACTCAGCAAAAACGGGAAGATGATGATTGTTTTGAAAAGGTCGATCGTGCGTCGTCTAAGATGGAGTCTCAGTACGGCGCGAAGCTATTATTACACACAGTCCCAAATAAAAGACGAGTAATTCAGGGGCGGGCTTTGGTAAACCTAGTGACGCATATCGCCTTTTGGAAGAAAAAAGAGACACAAACAGCCCCTCAAGCAAAGCGAATCATCCCGCTCCCAAATCTGCCTAGTTCAACATTAGACACCCAACCACCAACCTCCCTTGAGGCGGTAAACAGGGCTAGAGAATCATTGAAGGTGCTGAAACTTGAAAGACAGATCCTCGGCTCCGCTGTAACCACAATCTACGAATCACACACCAGCGGCGTGATTAACGAAGCCGAAAGGGATCGGATGCTCGAGAAGTACAAGGTAGACCTCAAGAGGTTAGAGAAGGCCATACAAGAAAACCAGCAGATCGTCGACCTTCACGATCTGGAGATTGAGAGGGATGAAGTTATCAAAGGCTTCAGGGCCAAACTTGCAGAGATCGACGCGAAACTGAAGGATCTCAAAGCAGGAGCTCCCGCTGTGCCTGGGAAACCTGAACAGTCAGAACGCTCCAGCGGCACGGTAAGCAATGGTGGAAGTCAACATTCAAATCATGACCAACAGTCGAAAAATAAGGAGAATGAACAGGCGCTCACTGATTCGGAAAAGCGGATTGAACAGATTCGTGAGGAAATCCTCAAGGCCATGGATCGCCTTGAACAGATCGAAGCGGAAGGATGAAGTTGGCCTCAATCGAGGACGCTAAGCGGCGAGCCGTCCTCAAAGCGATCCAACCCATAAGAAATGGATGGATCATAGGGCTTGGGAGCGGAACCACCACTGCTTATGCGCTAGCGGAAATTGCTAGATTATCGCGAGCTAGGCATTTCGAGTTATCTGTTGTGCCGACATCGCATCAAATTGAAAATCTCGCAATCTCACATGGACTGCGAATCAAAACTATGAATGAGGCGCATACTGTCGATTACGCAATAGACGGTGCGGACCAGGTCGAAGTTCCATCGCTTAACCTCATTAAGGGTGGGGGCGCAGCTTTGTTGAGAGAGAAGATAGTTGACTCGGCAGCGCATAAGCTGGCGATAGTTGTGGACGAAACAAAAATCGTCAAGCATCTGGGCGACAAACAGCCTATCCCCTTGGAAGTCTTTCCTTTCGCCTACAAGTCGGTTCAAATAAAACTCACAAACATGGGCGCACGCCCCCGCCTTCGTGAAAGCAGCGGAAAGGTCGGCCCAGTTATCACCGATAATGGGAACTTCATCCTAGACGCTGACTTCGGCAGACTGGAAAATCCGATCCGGTTGGACCGTCAGTTGAAGATGCTACCTGGTTTGGTAGAAACAGGTCTCTTCTTGAAGATGGCTGACCGTGTATACGTTGGCCGAGGCGACGGAAACGTGGAGGTTCTCGAATGAGGCTCACCGTAAAATGCTAGTGTTGTCTACTGTCGCCTAAAGTTTACAACCTAACCCGCCGATTAAGATTAACGATTAACTTGACAAAACCTTCAACCACAACACTTAGAGGCTGGAAAGCAAAATTGGGTGATCGGAGAATCGACATGAAACGTATCCTGTGTTGCCTATTGATTTTGCAAACCTTGGTGCTCTTCTCCTCTGTGTCGGCCCAAGCACAGTCGGGAACACCGTCCGGCACATTCACGTTCACTCTGAAGGGTTACACGCTTAAGGGACAACTGACGAACGCGGTCATAAATCCCGACAAGAGCGTCAACATGACGATGAATATACAGACTACTCTGTCGACGCCATTAGGAGCGATTCCAGTAAGCGGGAGTGGCGAGTGGTACGGAACGGTTAACGGCGGGGTGGTCTCGGGAACGATGGCGAATGTCAGGGGTATCCTTGGGCCCTGCGCCATTTCCATTCTCTGCGGAAAATCCGCCTACGTTGGCAACGGCACGTGGACTGGAACACTATCAGGAACTCAGGGGACCGGAACCTTTCAAGAGACAATAACGTTCACGAACTCTACCTTGGCGACAATCCAAGCCAATACCCCCATGCCAACGTCGGGAACCTGGAGTGTCCAATTCCAGACACCCGTCCCAGAATTCAGCACAGTGGCGGTTGTAGCCTTCTCAGCGTTAGCAGTATCCCTAACCCTACTCAGACGAAGACGCAAATAAGCGCCCGAACGCCCAAGACGAACTCGTACCCCTTTCTCAGCAACCTAACCTAGCCTACGATTTGTTCTAGGGCTTAGGTTTCAGTAGAACTGTTAAACGTCTTGGATTTCTAAAGACCGAAGTCTGCTGTGATTCCTTTTACAATTATTATTTACGTCGCCTAATGTGTCTTCCTTCTAGGATGCAGTAAAGCGCAGCGAACGACATGGAGAAGACTATGAGGGTTCCATTGAACTCAGGAACCGGCGCACTAGACCCCACCGTGAACAATTCTGGGCGGGTGTAATACGAAGAACCCTGCACCTGGGCGGCGACAATGACGCAATACGCACCTGCCGGAAGCCCCTTCGGGAGCGTTACGGAGAAATTCCCCTCGCTGTCCGAAGTGATAGGTCCGAACTCATAGACGGAAGCATATGATGACGATGATGTGAAATGCTGACAATTCTGTGACTTATTAGCAATCGTGACGTACACGTAGTTAGTGGCCGTAGTGGGCTCCGTGACGTAGAATGTTATAGGCTGGTTGGCTACTGGGTTTGGCGGCGAAATCGTAACGGCCTGCTGTCCTTACACAGCACCCATGGCAAGCAACATGAAGATGAAAGCAGCGCCGACAGACACGCACCATCTATGAACATTCATACCGAAATCGCCAGCACTCCATTACTCCATAACTAACGTTCAAACGTTCCTACCCACGCAGCAACAGGGCTTCGGTTCCGTTAGAACCTTAACGGCATCGACTCTTAAGATTGGAGAACAAAGTTGCATGAAAGATTAGGGTTCGGCTTTTCATACAACAATGACTGACGGTTAACAGGAATAAAAATGGAGTTCTGGAACAAGAAATAGTCTAAATTAGAAAGTAAGTCGTTGCCGTATTCAGTCTGAATATTACTGATGAATATTCTAAACAAGGTAACGTTGCTGAAGGGTATAACGTAGAAATTGAAAGGTTCTGACTGCTTGGAAAGCACTAGCAAATGGTGCCGGGGGCGGGGTTCGAACCCGCGGCTTCTGGGCCCACGGCTCTCCAGATTATGAGTTTCGTCCCTTAAGCCTGGCTGGCGCTCTACCAGCTGAGCCACCCCGGCCCGCGCCAGAAGACCGGAAATCTATGTAAAAACGTTCCCAATCAATCAATGTCACGCTGCGAAAAGGCATTAAGTGAAAAGCAGGTATGATTGAGGACGCAGGGCGGGTCTCGGCGACATGGAGTTACAATATCTAACCCTCGACGACTTCGACCTGCGAGACACGGCTGTGCTGCTAAGGTTAGACGTCAACGCGCCCCTCGACCCGAGCAACAATCAGATTCTCGATGATGGAAGAATCGTTGCCGCCAAACCGACTCTTGACGCCTTGTCGGATGCTAGGGTCGCCGTTCTTTCCCACCAGAGCCGGCCAGGGAGGGAGGATTTTACTTCCCTCCAGCTACACGCAAAACTCCTACAGAAAACCTGTTCTCAACGAGTTACTTTCATAGACGACGTAATGGGACCCGCCGCGAGGCAGGCGGTGAGGGAGATGAAGAGAGGCGAGGTTGTGGTCTTGGACAACGTTCGGTTTTGTTCCGAGGAGATTCTGGAAGATACGGGTGAGAAGCTCGCGAAAACAAACCTCGTAAAACGTCTAGCGCCGCTCTTCGATCTCTATGTGAATGATGCTTTCGCGACGGCACATCGATCGCAGGCTTCACTTGTAGGTTTTCCATATGTTCTCCCGTCCGCAGCTGGGAAGTTAATAGAGAGAGAACTCTCCGCGATCAAGCAGCTAATGGGAAATCCAGCTCGACCCAGCACATACGTGATCGGCGGCGCGAAGGTGAAGGATAAAGTTCCAGTCATCGAATACATACTATCGACAGGAAAAGCGGATCGCGTCCTAGTCGGAGGTAACGTAGCCAAAGTATTCCTCAAAGCCACCGACACCAAACTTGGTCAGGCAGACGAGGAAGAATTAGCGACTGAAACTGACGAGGTGCTCAACGCCAAACGCATCCTATCAAAGTACAAGAAACGCATCGTGTTGCCAACTGACTTCGGAACGTCAAAGGATGGTGAGCGTGTGGAGGCACCGGTTCGCAAATTGACGAAATCTGGTAGGGCGCTCGACATTGGATCTGATACTGCTGAGAAATTCTCAGAGATCGTTGCTGATTCAAAAACGATCGTGGCTTCGGGACCAATGGGCGTCTTCGAAGAGGAGGGCTTCGAGAGCGGGACTAAGGCTATTCTAGAGTCGATGGCGAATACCGATGCTTTCACGGTCATCGGGGGCGGTCACTTGGCAGGTTACGCAGGAATGCTAGGCGTCGCAGAGAGGCTGTCTCATGTGAGCACGGCTGGAGGCGCGATGCTTTCGCTCTTAGCCGGAGAAGAACTTCCCGCAATAGTCGCCCTTGTTGCAGCCGCAAAACGTTACAGGCGGAAATAGTTAGGGTGGGTCGTGAGAATTTTAAGCACGAGTGTTCATACTCGCGTTGCGCCTCGGTGGCTCAGCCTGGCAGATTAATATGACCAGAGAGCAGCCGCCTTGTAACAAAACGCCAAGAAAGCGGCAGGTCGCGGGATCGAATCCCGCCCGAGGCTCCAGATTCTTTCGTTCGACTTAGAAAATCCAATCGACGATGCTTTGCACATAATGCACAACTACAGGCAAAGCTTGGACGGAGTATTCAAGAGCTTCGGACTGCCCCGCGAATGTAACCCCTCACAGAACCTTCTTTTTCATCAAAATGACCGCCACCGCCGCAACTATTACGAACCATCCTAAGATTCGTAACGCCTCATCTTCAGTTATCAGCGGGGTTTGGTCGGTAGTGAGTGGTAATCCGCTAATCGGGCTGAGCATTGTCTCGACGGGCGCGTAGTTGTCTGTGAGTATCGGTGCGTTGGTCCCGTTAAGTGTGAAGTAGTTGGCCAGGTAGTCATTCATTCCCGGAATCCTCACAATTGCGCTTGTCGAGGCGAGTTCCTCAAAATCTGTGACACCCAAATGATGTGCTGACAGCGTGGCGACGATTATCACGTTTTGTGGGTCTGTGTCAGACGCACCTTGTACTGCGAACGTGTAGACGTTTGGGAAGACTTGGCTCATCGTCGTGGTTTCAGCGGTGAGTAACTGAGCGTTACTGGATGTTTTTCCCGAAATTAGGTTAGAGATCACGATACCATTAGAGGTTAGGTGGGAGTCGACGAGTTTGAAGAATTCTAAGGTCATTAAATGGAATGGGACATAGCTCCTAGAATAGGCGTCGAGCACGATGAGATCGTATCTTTGCGTGGTGCCTTGAAGAAATACTCGACCGTCGTCGATGTAGATGTGAAGCCTCGGATTGCTAGCGTTCACAGCGAAATACTGTTCGGCGACCCGCACAACCTCCGGGTCTATCTCAGCGACGTCGACGGTCACGTTCGGATAATCTCTCAAGAAGGCTTTAGGGCCCGTGAAACCGCCTCCCCCAATGAAAAGGACGCGAGTTACGTTAGGGTTGAGCAGGAGCCCGATGTGGAAGTAGTCGGTGTAGGGGAAGACTGTTAGGTTTGGGTTTTGCAGGTCCATAGCACTGTGCAGGTTATCATCCATTATGAGAAAGCGCGTCGTGGACTGGGTTGACGGGTCATACGCGTCTGCTACAACTAGATGATGGTAAGGAGTGTCGGTCTCGTAGATTGTATCACCCAACGCCAACGTATAGGTGGCAATTGTCAACTGACGGTTAACCATGTAGGGCGCGACGAAGGGGAGGGTGATTAGGATGAGGAGAACGAGAAACTTGAACCGATAACTCAAACCAAGAAAGGCAACGATCAGCAACACAACCCCTAACAAAAAGATGATCTTGTTCACTCCAAAAAGCGGGATTAGAATGAAAACGGTCAGAAACGTCCCTGCTATGCTCCCTAAGGTCGAGAGGGCGTAAAGGTTGCCAGAGGCTTTGCCTAATGTCTCAAAGCTCTCAGCTACAAGTCGAATAGCATAAGGCGATACTATGCCCAGAAGAAGGCTTGGCGGCCCCAACAATAATGTCGTGGCGAGTAGCGGCGCGTAACGTTCCCCAAGATTCAACCTTATCGCAAGGTCGAATAGAGGCGGGGCGATCGCAGGCAGCGAGAGAACCATTAAGCCTGAAATGAGAATCACGATCGATAGGACGTTGAAGTTGGGCTTGATGTCAGCGAGTTTCCCACCCAAATAGTAACCCGCGCTAAGCGCTGACAAAACCACACCAATCAAGCTGCCCCAAACGAAAATCGAATCCCCGAACACTGGTGCCAGTAGCCTACTCCCCAAGAGTTCAAGCGCCATCACCACAGCCCCCGAAACGAAGACCGAAATAAGGAGCCGGACTTGACGCGGCATTCAAATTCCAGTCAAGAAATTGGATTGAGGAAGCCTAACTAGGGTCAACCCAAGGTTTTAGGACTTGTCGCACCTGCGTTTTCATACTCAAAACACTATTCGCAGCGATTGAGGTACCGGTCGAGCCAAGTTGACCTGAGGCCTGGTAGTTCTCCAACCAGATTTGCATATTCATGTCCGAGCCCGCCGGGACGACAACCTGAGCCGAATACGATTGGTATCCCTCCAAGGAAACTCCCATTCCGTAGGTTCCCTGAGGAACCCACACCTGGAAGGATCCGTCGAGGCTTGAGGTTGTGTAATATTCCGGCTCGATATCAATGATGGTTGTAAGCGTATTATTATTGGGTTGCAGGGTTATCGTTGCCCATGAGAGATGGCGTGCTATGTTAAAGTAGTCTGGCCCGAGAACCGTTCCGGAAATTCTCGATGCGCGATCCATGAATGCGACAACAGATGCATTCTGTGGCGGCGCAACCGTTACTCGCAGCAGTTGTAATTGGTAATACCCGTCAACCCAGATCCTGATCGTGAATGTGCGAGGCGAGAGCGTCCAGGGATACAGAAACAAGCCGGCCGAATTTTGACTGGCCCCGTCCGTAGTATCATAGAAACCTGACCAGACATCCCGCGGGTCTCCGAAGTATAAACCAGACTTCCCGCCGAACCCAGCCAATATGAAGCTCGCGGTACTGTCTCCGTTCTGTATGTAGGTGGCATTTGCTGCTACGAAGTTACCTAGATCATCGAAAACCTCAATGCGCGTTGGTGTAGCAGTCAAATTGTTTATTGGTTGCGCGAATGGCAGCGTGGAGTCGATCAATGTAAGGAGCCCTTCCTGTCTAAAGGCAATCGTTAGGTCTATGACGGGATTCTTAATCATCCAAATTGGAGCGTCAGCATTCCAACATAGTGCAACATTCAAATGCACTATTTCTCGTTGAGTATACCCTAAGGTCCGGATGACTACGTCATAACCTCCTGGTTGGAGGCCTATGATAGTAAGTGAGTCATTTGCAGTTCCCACTAATTGTGTCGTATTAGTTTGGAAGACAGTCTGCAGCGAAAAGGTGGGGATAATAGAAATCTCGATTGCTGCTCCAGGAAAGCCCCAGGGTTCAGGGATTGGTGGGATCTCATAATCGATTGAATATAGACCAAGCTTGATGCCACCTGACTCAAACAACGGAAAGCTCAGTTGGACGATTCCTTCTCCTAAACCAATAGTCGCTAGAACAATGCATCTCTGGTAATACAAGTCACCCACCACTAGTGCCCCAGGAACTGGTGCGTTAGTGGTTGTAGCCGCGTTACCGAGGACGGGTGGGGCCGCCGTAAAACGGGCTTGAATGTAGTATGTTCCGGGGAGGATACCGTAGTTTTGTGAGAATAGAGAGGCAGTTCCGCGTTGCCGAGCACTGCTAAACCCTGATAACTCTACCGAAGCAGTACTGCTGCCGGCAAAGACAGTCGTTGTATTCTGCGCCCGAAGGATCCCTTGCATGTCGTATGCAGAAACGGTCAATGTTCCACTTACTTCGACCGGTTCGTCTACGAGTGTTGAGCCGGTAGAGGTGCAAGACACTGACACATACTGACACATACCCCTCTTGAAGTGCACAGTCACATCGAAGATGCCAGTCCGAATGAGGGATATGGGCACTTCAGTCTCCGTGGTCTCATTTGCCACGTGAACGCGCACTTCGTCAAGCTGAACGTAGGGGTTCACGTATGCCCGCAGCAAATAATCGTCACCGGACGGAAGCCCAGAAGTGAAGTTTGCATAATTCTGGGGGATTCGTCCGTCCCAACTTGATAATTCGTTTTGGATTGCAAAGGAATACTCTGTAGCTAAAGGGTCTGTAGTCGTCACAAAACCGTAGGGAGGCTGGTTTGAAGCAACAACCGTTGTTCCATCAAGATTGAGTAACTCTACCGTGATCGCTCGAGGCACCGGACTGCCGTTTATGCCGTTTACGGTTCCCCACGGAATGGGCGCACCTTCGGCTGTTTCTGACAGTACAGTTCCCGTAATGTTAACGCTTTCCGATAGGTAGATGTCTACTCCCTCTAACGATTGCGCTGGGGCGACAGTGATCGGGGTCGGCTTGATGACTGAGGGAAGGAATGGGTAGGGGTATGGGAACTGGGTTATAGTGGTGGGCGTGTAGCCGGCGGCGTATGCGGTTAAGTTGTAGGTTCCAGGGGCGACGCCGAAAAGGGTGTACCTACCATTGGCCGTAGAGTTGATGAATGCTTGAGCTGAAACAGGCCTCCCAAGATAATCGTATCCCGTTGCGACTACTTGAGCTCCCGCGCCGGGTGGTAGGAATATTGGTTGACCGGCCCTAGTCGCGTTGCGATCTCCTAGATCCCTTAGCGTCCCCGAGATGTATGCGGGATCCCTGCTTGCTTTAACCACTATCGTCGGAAAATTCTGAGGCCCTATCGAGATCCCGTTTATGAATGCTTTAAAGAAATACCTCCCCGCCCTCGTTGGTGATGTTACTTGAAAGAGCCTGATGTATTGTGTTCGATCCGCTAGGAACGTCTGATTTGCAGGATTCACGTCGCTTGGATTATTAGTGACGGATAGCGAAACGGAAACTCTCCACCAACTGGGCCCAATCTCATCGGAACTCGACAATCTGGACAATTGGATGATGTGTGAGTCGTAGTTGTTCGTGAAGCTGGTCCAGGTGTTGCTTATTGTTAACCCGGAGAAGTCAGGGGGGATGTATATATCGAGTGAAACTGGAACTGTGATAGGGGGGGGAGGAGGCGCAGGCAGCACCTGGAAGTTATACGTTGCCATGTCGCTCCCTGGGCCACATGGTAGTGGCCCGATGCAGGCCGTCGCAGTAATCGTGTATCTGCCTGGCTGAACGTTGGTGACAACGAAGGAATCCGTAATCGTCCCAAGTGCAATTGTGCAGCTGTTGGGAATACCTACGGGAATGCCTGATAATGAGCAGACCGCGTCACTATGGGAAAATCCTAGGCTCGATGTCACTGAAATGGGGGGCGCTCCAGGCTGGGCGATCGAGGAGCTCAATGTGATCTGTTGAGAAGGAGGAGGAGTGGTTGTCACCGTGAACGAAGTCGTAGCTTCTCCGGTATCGCCGCCGTTGGTTGTAGCAGTAATCGTATAGGTGATGGAGGAGGGAGGAGGTGGAAGGGGAGAGGGAGGGGGACCTGCCACGACAAATGTGCCTGTTAAAATGCCGGCCGACGATATATTGCAGGTGGAAGCGGATACGGGGTTACCAGCTACGCCGCTACCAGTCAAGCCAGTGCAAGTATCAGTCGAGTAAAATCCAACCCCAGAGACGCTTACAGGGACTCCGTCTGGGCCGGAAGACGGGTTGAGAACGAGTGATGGGGGAAGGACGGTGAATGAGGCTGAAGAGTAATCGCCTTCCTGATCACCCGTTGCAGTAATGATGTACGAGCCAGCTGGTACATTCCCGACATCGAACCAGGCCGGGGTCAGAATGCCGCCTAAAATGCCGTCTGAAATCGTACACAAATCGGCGGCGAATGTTATGCCTGTCAGCGTACAAGTCTTATCCTTGAGAGAAAATCCTGATCCCCACACCTGAACTTCGGGACTCGGAAGAGGAGAACCAGAGGACCATACTTGGGCGGAGCCGGGGTTGAGCATGAGTGGGTTTAGGGCCACGCTGAAGAGAAGGTCTCCGGTGCTGTTTGTCAATATGGCGCTGTCCGGGTAACTCAGTTTTACGGAGCTGAATGTTGGAAAGTCGCTGCCAAGCGGCAGGTCGTACTTGCCGGGGGATGCGGCGATTGAGGAGGTGTTGGTGCCGCTTGAATATGCTGGCTTGGCGGCGACCTCCGCCAGAATCAAGGTCAATAGGAGGAGTGCGGCGACGAGTTGTCTGATTCTTGGTCGCCCATTAGGGTGGCCGGGCATTAGGAAAGCCAGGGTGGAGCTTAGTTTTCTTCTAACTTCTTCTCTTCAGTTTCGTCTGTTTCAGTTTGATCTGTTTCAATCGCTTCCTCAGACTTGCCGCCTTTGAATCGAACATAGGCGAGTGCGACCACAACGATTGCGAGAACGATGAGGAAACCGGTTATGAATGATGAGAGGAGGAAAGAGTTCTCTCCCGCCGCTCCCGCGGCGGCTCTGAATGCTCCCCCACCAGTAAATGCTCCGCCACCCGTGAATGTTCCGCCACCAGTGAAGGTCCCTCGAGTGAAGGTTGTTGGAGGGGCTAGTGTATAGACGAGATAGGCGTTTGCCGTGTTGAGAAGGCCAGATACTAGAGAAGCGGTTAAGAGCTTCTTCTTGGAGATTTTCCGAGTCTGAGATAGAAGTAAAGAGCCTAACGTGACTCCGGCCACTATAAGGGGGATTATGATGGGGGTTGTTGGCATTGCAATCGAACCACGCTACGCGGAGATTCAAACGAATTTATATAAGCCTAACTACTGGCAGTAGTCGAGATTTGGTCACCTTTGAAACTGCAAGTTCTTCACCCAAATAACAAAGACATTCGCTTTGCGTTGGGTGATCTGGAGGCGGCGATTCTCCAAGAACTATGGAAATCGCCCAAGGCTCTCGCCGTTAGAGAGTTTCATGAGAAAATCTCCCGTAACAGACCGATCGCAGTCACGACCGTTGCCACGATCTTGGAAAGGTTGTACCGGAAGGGCGTTCTTTCGCGAAAACTGGTGAATGAAGGTGGCCCCCATTACCTGTACTCCTCACGCCTTTCCAAGGACGCGTTCAAACATGTTGTCGTGAATAACGTGATGGGGGCCCTGCTTCGAGGTTTCAATGACGTGACGGTAGCATACCTTGCTGAGAGAATGGCGGACAAACCAGAGGATCACAAAATTTTATCTAAGTATCTGAATAGGCTGAAGAGCGAGTGAGGCAAATGATACAGGCTCCTGGTGTCCTCATGTTTGTCGCATGGGTTCTGATGGGACCAATCGGCATCCACCATGAGCTATGGCTACCAGCGCTAATTCTCTCAACTCTTCCAATCACCGCTTTGGGCCTAGCCTTCATCGTAAAACGGTCGTATCGATTTCAGTCCATGGCTCTTCTAGCGGTCCTTGGGATCATGTTCTTTGAGAGCTTGCAGTCGATCGCAAGTTGGTTGCACATCGAGCTGATCGATCCCTCGTTGGTAGAAGGTGAGGAGGTTCGACACTTTCTATCCTTCTTCTTCACACTGAACGTTGGCTTGGCTGCAGTAGGCACAGTTGCGGCCGTGTGCGTTGCGCTGTCTTTAGAGCTAAGGAAGTCCCACCTTCCGCTGGCAAAGCTATTCCCAGAAATGAACTTTGAGACCGCGCCACCCGAAGTAACGAGATCAGTGGAAAGGCTTTCAACAACTATGGGAGTCGTTCCGCCAAAGGTAACCTTGATTGATTCAGGAGACCCAGCCGCGTTCATCACGCGATCGAAGCGGGAATACGTGTTGGCAGTTTCAGTGGGACTTCTGGAATCACTAAGCGCCAAAGAGCTAGATGCTTGTCTTGCACACGAACTGTCGCACGTGAAGAATAATGATTTTTCAGTGAGGTCATTCGCAACTGCGGCCAGAGTTGCGTTATTTGCGCATCCGTTGAGCCATCTAATTGAACCAGCTGTTTACAGGGCGCGAGAGTTCCTTGCGGATAGGACCGCTGCCAATCTCGCTGAGCGAGGCGCACTGATATCTGCACTTTCAAAGCTTCAAGAATCGCAGAATTATTTCGCGGCGCACATGTCGGTTGGAACGGCTTGCTTGTTCGGTTCCGTTGGCACGAACCCATTGTTCAGGTTGTTCGATAAGCATCCAACGCTCGAGAATAGAATAAGAGTTCTTCAGGAGCAATAAAGGGCTTGAACTGGTCTACAAGACGCCGAATCCTGTCCGTCATTGTCATGGTTTTGGTGCTGCCGTTATTTACGCAACTGCCTGACGCCCATGCCCAGCAAGCTGCGCATCTGACGGTTACTTTGACTGGACAAAGCTTGATTGCAGGTTTGAACAATACAATGACGGTCATTGTGACAAACAACTATAGTGGATACATAGCAATCTACGATGTCGACATTGAGGTTTCCTTACCGGACCCTCTAGTCCTGGTTGGTACAGGGGGTCACTGGCATTATGACTCAATCCAATATGGTCAAAGCGTTACTCTCACGTTCGCTGTGTACGCGCCATCCTCTGCAGCCGGTAACTCGTATCAAGGCACTGTTACCGGAACTTACAAGCAGTTGGGAGATGTTTCCTATACGCAGGAGACGCATCTCTTGGCGGTTTCAGTGACGGGTTACATCAACTTGATCGTGTACGGCATCTCGCTTACGCCAAGTGTGATTTCCCAGGGAGGAAATACTACGATTTCAGGGAACATACTGAACAACGGAAACCTCGCCTCCTACGAGGCGAACGTCACAGTTGAATCTAACTCGATCGTTCCTGGCCCACAGAACAGCGTATTCATAGGAGAAATTGACCCAAACATTCCAAGGCCCTTCAGTGTCCTAATCGTCTTCAACCCGAATGTCCCACCGGGAAACTACACGATCACAGTGACCGTATCCGCGATCGATGAGAATCACCCAATGACCGCAATAGTTGGCGCTTCCACTGCACAAGTTCAAGTGATAAAGCAATCTCAAACTTTCCTGAGACCTCAGGGTTTCAGCGTGATTGGACTAATTTTGTCGTTCCTGCGTAGCCTCTTCAACACTTTCTTTGGCTCCAGCACAGGCTAAGTGTTCCTACAGCTAATCGTCAGAGCCCACCCCTATAGGGTGCGATAGAAGAAAGCATTAGGCGTTCATTCGTACTTTAGTGCAGCAACCGGGTTCATCTTTGAGGCTCTCCACGCGGGGTAGAGTCCTGCGACAGTTGCCAGGAGGACTGGGAATGTGAGTGCGAAGATTATGAGTTCTGTTGAGAAGACCGGCACAATCGCTGCTCCGCCACCGCCCCCGGGCCCCCCACGGCCTCCTCCAAAAGAGAGGGTTGAACCGGCGAGCTCCCCTCCCATTAGGAATGAGAGTGCGTAGCCGAGAATAAGCCCAGTGATGCCTCCCACTACTCCAGTCAGCGCGGCTTCGGACAAGAACATTCCCATGATTTGCTTTGGCCGATACCCTATGGCTTTCAGGATGCCGATTTCTCTCGTGCGTTCCATAACAGAGACATACATTGTGTTGACTATGCCTACGGTTGCAACGAACAACGACACTGCTCCAATGCTGCCTAGGAAAATCGTCAGTTGTCCAGTGATTCCTTGGATGCTGCTTAGAATCTGCCCGGGGCTTATCACGCGAACATTGGTTCCGTAATATGTTGTTATTGTATTCTGAACGTTCGCGACATCAGCCGTATTGTCAACAACAACGTAGATTCCGCTGAAGTAAGGACTCTTCGAAAGAATTGTAGCCGCTTGCAATGAAATGAAGACCGTATCATCGATGTTGGAGAAAAGGGCGGACCCGTATTGCGTGAGGATAGCGCTCGCAAGAACTGCATAAGATATGGCTGATTTGGCTCCCTTAATCCCTGTAAGAGACATCGAAACCAATTGATGAAGGCCGATCGGCGTTCCTGAAACAGGGTTTGCAATCGACCATCCGATCGCGGCGGAAGTAGTATCACCTGAAAGAGGAATAGTGCCCTCAGCAACCGTTAGCCCGTTATACAGAACCGGCAGGGCTGAAAGATCGATTCCGACCACAGAGGCTTGAAGCGACGCACCACCGCTCATGATAGAAGCTCCATAGCTGAAGTAAGGATAGGCCTGCACTACACCGGGGATGCCCTTCAGGTAGGTGATGTCAATTTGACTGAGCTGGTAAGTGTTCGACGAGCCAGACGCAAAGAAACCTCCCGAAGTTCGTATGGTGAGAATATTCGCTCCGGTTTTCTGGATGTTAGCAGTAATTCCCGCGCTAAGCCCACTTGAGCTAGCAATTAAGGCTAAGATTATGGCGGACCCTACGGTTATCCCAAGAATGGTTAGGACGCTACGTATCTTCCGGTCGAGCAGCGCTTTGGCTGCCAGCTTGAACATATCAGTAACTAACATCTTTCTCAACCTGACGAGTAGGAATCTAGCCTTTGAAGGTATTGCTCCTTCTCGACCAGGCCGTCTCGAATCGAGATCACGTGATGAGTTCTCTCCGCGATATCCGGATTATGGGTGACAACGAGTATGGTTGTGCCGAATTCCTTGTTTACTTGGACAAATTGATCAACCACCTCACTAGTCGTCTTTGAATCCAGGTTTCCAGTTGGTTCGTCGGCTATGACGAGGGCAGGTAAAGTGACTAAGGCCCTGGCAATTGCGACCCGTTGCTGTTCTCCACCGCTAAGCTCAGCGGGTCGCTTGTTCGCATATGCTCCAAGCCCCACTGCACTGAGCATCTTCAACGATTTGCTCCTTCGAATCTTTTCCGGCATACCGCGAGAGATGAGTGGCATCTCGACATTTTCTATTGACGTGAGCCGTTGAATTAGATTGAACGATTGGTATATGAATCCAAGCTTGCGGTTTCTGAGCAGGGCTAGGCTGTCTTCGCTTAGCTTTCGGAGATCGATTCCGTCAATGATCACCCGTCCAGCCGTAGGTCGGTCGAGCGCCCCAATCAGGTTGAGGAGTGTGGATTTACCGCTGCCCGAGGGGCCCATTATGGAAACAAACTCCCCTCTATCAATCTTCAAGTTGATTCCTTTCAGGGCTGGGTAGTCTGTATGGCCGACTCGGTAGACTTTCGTAACATCGATGGTTTGAACTGCTAGCTTGGTCGTTTTGGCCGTTGGGCTCGTTGGGCTCGTCGGTGCTGGGGGGGGCATCTTCTTCATAACTACACGCTATAGTTGGTAAATTTACGTGTTACGCTCTGCACTATGGCCTTTCGATAGTGTTACGTGGAGTTGGTGGGGCCGGCCGGATTTGAACCGGCGACTTCGCGGTTGCTAGAGGAGCAACTCACGCGGGCCCAAGCCGCGTATCATAACCATGCTAGACTACGGCCCCTATGGGTCTGATACACCAAGGGGTTAATGTGCTTGTTGAAGAAAAATCGACTGTTCAGATTGGCGATTCAAAACGCATCCTCGTCCATTTTTGGAATTGAGATGGGGCCGTAGAGCTCATCTAGAAAGTCTTTTGAATGTGTCACGCTTAGACAATTGTGAGCGTTCTCTCTTGTCTGAAGAAGAGCAGTTTGTGGATTACGAGGTTGAATTGGTCTACGAGACGCCAGTGTTCGAAATCTTGGGAGACGTATACGTTTGCTCAAATTGCGGCTCGCGTCTTACCGAGATACCAGCATACAACCGATTCTACTGCGAAAACTGCGGCTTGCACTACTAAATCCGACCATTGCTTCGTAGAAAAGTTTGTTTATCCATCGGAGATTCCATCCCTAGCGCAGCTAACAGTTGCGAGATAACAGGAATCAGCAACCCCGCAGCCATTATCCCCTAGCAGCAGATTGGAGTCGTCCACGCGAACCAAACGGTCCCCTTCACCGTCAGCGTCTCCGAAAGTCACTTAGACCTGGAACCCGGCGGGCAAACAAGTTTGATTTTGTCAGCAGGCAGCGTGCAGAGTCCCGGAAACGGGACCTATGTTTACTCTCGGCCGTCATATACTCCTGAAGACGTCAACGTGACCTTCTCCCCCTAACTGCACCACTCATGGACCTCGCTAACAACCCAAGCCAAACCAAAATTACCATCTCCGCACGCACGACACCTACACAATACGTACTCGGGTTGGGACTCGACGCTCGTACTTTGAGAGCCTGGGCTATGGTCAAAACTGAGGTGAACGGTCAGGCACCAGTAACTTTCTCACTGCCCAATACAGCCTAGTTTATGATTGGCGCAACGGTCGTGTTTTTAGTTCTGGTTCTTGTAACGAGACGGCGTCTTCAAAGATCAAATCGAAAAACAGCTATCGGCTGTAACGATGTTGATTTAAACCTAGATCACAGTGGTAACGCGTCGTCTACGTTTGGTGGGTAAGGGTGTGGCAATTCGTAGCTTAGTGTGGGAGAGGTAATGGAACGCGGCAGCGGGTTCTGGTAACATCTTTGGTTCATTCTTAGGATTCTTGTAGAGAGGCGTCTGATAGTGAAACCCAAATTCTGATGCTCGCACACTTGGCGTGGAGTCTATTGCGGTCAGGGCGCACCGCTAAGCTTCGACGGTTTAAGTCTTGAGGGTCCCAAGCTCTCCTGAACGTCTTCCTTATCCATAACGACTCTTGAGTTCGTATTCTCAACTCCATAAATTCGTGAAATACCTCCAATGGCCTTGTGGAAAGTCCTTCTGTCCTCATGTTCGACAACCACCATCAAATCGTGGTCTCCGAAAATTACATCATAGTCCTTTATGGGCGAGACTCTTTCACCGCTCCTCATCTTTTCCAATTCTCTCACGACACTCCCTTGCCAACCGGGCAGCGTTCTGATTTCAATGTACGCTTTGGGCACACAACTCACTTCCTGTTAATACTCGGCATGCTATCTAAACCCGTCTGAACCTCTCTCTCGAAAATGCCCCCTAGCCAGTTACCAAGCGGAAAAGCCCCCGTCAAAAGTTACCAGAACCGGCGATAGTTAACGCCCAAACCAGCCCGACGGTAAGTTACCAGAACCCGGCAGCGGGCTTTAATTACTCTTACATTCTAGGCGTTCAGACCAGTTGGATAGGGCGTAGTGCGTGTTGCGGAGCCAACGTATTGGTGGACCCCTATTACTCCTCCTAAGCTTAACAGTGTTCTCGGTTGCCCTGAACGGGGCATGGGCAACTCCAACCATTACACCATCAACCCCAAAGGCCGGGACACCGTTCACCATCAGCGGAACGACCGCCGGCGGAACCGTTGTCATTCTGTATTCTGGGTCAGCCTGTACGGGCTCATCCACCTTCATTGGTTCCAGTCCCGGTGGCTCGTATAGCTTTACTGTGACCGAACCCGCTGGTTCCTATAGCATGTCTGATGCGTCTGGTTGCGTGCACTTCACAGTCGTCTAGCGGGTTTTGCTAGTTGCCTTGCAATCCAGCTTAGGTGTGCTAGATCAGCACGGAACAAACCACACAAACCATAGTCGAATTCCTAACTCAAACACCAGATAACTTAAACCCACCAAACGAAAGTAAACAGTCCTAGCGACCAAACGTAGACGACACGTTACCATCACAGTCCTTAAGCTTAGATGATTTCCTTGGCGGCCTCCCAGAAGCTCAGTCAATTCACGGAATCAGTCATCCGCGAGATGACCCGGCTTAGCGAACAGTACGGTGCCATCAACCTCTCCCAAGGAATGCCCGACTTTATTCCATCCCCCAAGCTGGTTGAAGCCGCTGTCGAAGCGATTAGGCATGGTTCAAACCAGTATTCGGTCACTTGGGGTCACAGAGGGCTGAGGGAGGCGATCTCTGCGAAAGCGAGGGAGTATAACGGGATTGATTCAGACCCAGAGAAGAATGTAACCGTAACGTGTGGTTCAACTGAAGCTGTCGCCTCAGCGATCTTTGGATTGACGAATCCTGGCGATCGCATCGTTGTTACTGATCCTTTCTACGAGAACTACGTCCCTGACGCAATACTCGCGAGCTGTGAGCTGCTATACGTGCCTTTCAAGGGTAGAAACCTGGAGCTTGATGAAGAGCGTCTCAAGAATGTTATGGCAACGCATCCGAAACTCTTCCTCTTGAACACACCGAATAATCCAACCGGCCGCGTCCTAGAGGCGGGACAACTAAAGTTAATCGCCGATCTCTGTGAGGATGAAGAAACCATCGCTGTCACCGATGAGATATACGAGCACATACTTTATGATGGCAAACGACACCTAAGCCTCGGTTCAATAGGAAACATGCATGACAAGACCGTGACAGTAAACGGTGCGTCGAAGACGTACAGCGTAACTGGATGGCGAGTGGGTTGGGCAATAGCCGAAAGAAACCTCACCAACGCAATACGAAAAGTGCACGACTACTTCACAATTTGCGCCCCCGCCCCTCTGCAGCAGGCCCTTATCACAGCCTTGAATTTCCCTTCAGATTACTACGAGAGACTGGCCGCAGCCTACGACCGTAAGCGAAGGACTATCATGGAAATTCTTGAAGATGCAAAGCTTGCATATCACCGGCCAGAGGGCGCATATTACATTCTGGTAGATGCCCCCGAGCGGTTTAAAGACGGGTTGCACTTCGCCGATTTCCTTCTCAAGAAGGTTGGATTAGGCGTCTTGCCTGCTCAAGCTCTCTACCACGACAAGGCGTTGGGAGAGAGAAAGATTCGGATTGCCTTTTGCAAGAAGGACACCACCCTTCATGAGGTTGGACGACGATTCAGAAAGATGAGCGAGACAGCCAAGATAGCAGTGCCCACGAAGAAGAAAAGATGACCACTTTCGACGGAGAATAACCCTTGTCATCTCGGAGCATACTCAACACGATCATTTCAGTATCGAAGACGCCGACCCCTGGTCCAGCGTCCGTCTTCACCGCCGTGCATGTTTCTCGTGCGATTCTCCATATCGGCGACCAAGGACCAATTGGAAGGATCGAGCTGTCAAGAAAACTAGGGGTGGGCGAAGGTGCGGTTCGAACCATCATCAGGCATCTTACCAAAGCGAAACTTGTCGACATAGCAAAAGAGGGCTGTGTGCTCACACAACACGGTACCGTACTCTACAAGTCATTGAGGGCGAAGTTGTCTGAGATTCGGCTGGTAAATGCGAGGCAGTTGGCTTTGGATAAGGCAAGCGCCGCAGTACTGGTTAGAGGGTCAGGTAAACTCGTCAACAGGGGCATCGAGCAGAGGGATGCTGCTATTCGGGTTGGTGCAACGGGTGCATGTACTCTCGTCTACAAGAACGGGGAGCTAGTAATGCCCATGAGTGAGGGCGAAAGCTGGATCCAGCAGCCCCATGATCTGCTCTTCGCGGAACTGCGAAAGGCGTTTTCTCCAAATAACAACGACGTGATCACGATTGTCAGTGCGCCCAATCAAGAACTAGCGGAACATTCTGCGATGGCGGCAGCATTAACACTCCTCGGATAGAATGGTTCTGAGTTCCGCCAGACCTGAGTTTGGAGAGCTGTTCCGAAAATCTCGCTGCATCCGGACGCTACGTGGTTGTCTCGAATCTCTGGCGCTGTATCGGAGAATTTCATCGGTATTCCGATCTGGCCTACTTCACCCGCTTTGGGGTGAGTAATCTTAAGCAGCTTTCATTTCTGCTGAACTTGCTGGTCTGAAAAGATTTCTGCAATTGAGTAGACCGGCCCAGTTGGTAGTTTTGCTTCGGTTAGGATGTGCAACCATTCTTTCCTAGTCTTCTGTTGGGATAGTCGTTCGAGTAACGGAATCAGGAAGTATGAATTCCGAACCTACCCGCGAAGACGCAATTCGCTGGCACCGCAAAGGTCAATTACGTGACGGGTCGGTTCGGTTGAGCATCATTGGTGGTACGACTTGAGGAAAGGCGTCGAGATCAGTAAGCCGACAGGCAAGTTGGGCGTCATGCTTGTCGGCCTCGGGGCGGTCAGCACGACAGTGATTGCTGGCGTAGAGGCTGTGAAGCTTGGGCTCGCAAAACCATTCGGTAGCCTAACGCAAATGGGAACTATCAGGCTGGGGAAGCGAACCGAGAAACGGACTCCTCTTATCAAAGACTTCGTGCCGCTCGCTGATATTGGTGACCTAGTCTTCGGCGCTTGGGACATTTTTCCCGATGACGCGTTTGTCGCCGCATCGAAGGCGGCTGTTCTGGACCAAGCTTTGCTGAAGAGCTTGGAAACGCCGCTTCGGGCGATCAAACCAATGAAGGGTGCTTTCGAACAGAGATGGGTGAAGCGCCTCACCGGAACCCATGTCAAGGTTGGCCGAAACAAGAAAGATCTTGCTGATCAGATCGTCGCCGACATCAGGGATTTCAAGTCTAGAACAGGAGCTTCAAGGCTCGTGATGATCTGGTGTGGCTCTACGGAGGCCCATACGACAGTTAAGCCCGAACATGAGAACATCACAGCCTTCGAGAACGCGCTCGAAAGCAACTCGCCGGAAATTGCTTCATCAATGATCTACGCCTACGCAGCCCTTGTGTCTGGTGTGCCTTTTGCGAACGCCGCTCCGAATCTCTGCGTTGACATTCCAGCTCTCGTGGAAATGGCAAACGGCAACCAAGTTCCGATAGCCGGTAAGGATTTGAAGACCGGCCAGACGCTGATGAAAACCATTCTCGCGCCAGGCTTCAAAGCGAGAATGCTTGGAGTTCGGGGCTGGTACTCGACCAACATCTTAGGAAATCGTGACGGAGAGGTACTCGACGATCCTGAGAGTTTCCGCACAAAGGAGGAATCCAAGCTTGGCGCGTTACAGTACATACTCCAGCCTGACCTGTATCCTGAGCTGTACGGCAACATTAGACATCAGGTCAGAATTGACTACTATCCGCCCAGAGGGGACAACAAGGAAGGTTGGGACAACATAGACATCTTCGGGTGGCTCGGCTACCCAATGCAAATCAAGATCAACTTCCTTTGCAGAGACTCAATACTGGCCGCTCCGGTTGTTCTAGACTTGGCGCTGTTTCTGGATCTTGCGCAGAGAAGCGGCATGAAGGGAATCCAAGAATGGCTTAGCTTCTATTTCAAGAGTCCAATGACTGCGCTGGGTCTCTATCCCGAACACGACTTATTCATACAGCTGATGAAGCTGAAGAACACGTTGCGTTATCTGCGGGGCGAAGAGCTGATCACACACCTCGGATTAGAGTACTACGACTAGCAAACTGTCTACGTTGTAGGCGATGAAAAATCATCGCATACACACATCCATTACACATCCATCTTTCGTCGACATACCTGCAGCCCTGTTAATCGGGTACTACGTCGGGAAGAGGCCGAAGGAACGGAGAACAGGCCCAGAGAAGTCCAAGTGGATTCGGCTGTCATAATCGCTACGAGAAGATGTTGCGTGACCATTCGCTTAGGTCATGCATTGTGTCTTCGGTTACTTCGTGCCCCATAGGATATTGTCGGTAGGTGACCGCCGCACCGGCACGCTTGAGAAGTTCGGCAGACTCTCGCCCTAATCGGGCGGGGATGATCGAGTCGCCGCTGCCGTGAGATATGAAGACTGGAAAGCCGTTCAGATTAGTCAGCTTCAAAGGCAAACCTGATCGATGCGGAATATAGCCACTTAACGCTGCAACACCTAGGAACGATGTCGGGTTTAAGAGTGCGGTTGCATACGCCATCGCGGTTCCCTGGCTGAACCCCAATAGGAGTAATCGTTCCGAATCGACAGGGTACCCTTGCTTGACCTCCCCAACGAATCTTTGAAGCATGTCAATGCTGGTGCGGAATGTGTTAGGTTCGGGGATACAATCGTGGGCGATGTCGTACCAGACGAATCCACCGTAGGGAAACGGGAATGGCGCACGAGGTGATACTAACAGTACATTGGGAAGGGAAAGGGAGAGGACGAGCGGCACGAGGTCGTTCTCATTCGTTCCTCTCCCGTGGATTGCAATGATGGCTGGATACTTCTCGCGGGCCGTTGGCGGGAAGAATACCCGATGTTGAAGTGATGCAGTTATTGATTTTCGTTGCTCAATCCCCTTTGTCAAACTCTACACCTACTCATGCTCTTAAGCGCCTGTTGACGTCGCGTCACAAAACACGCTGCTTGTTCCAGACGACCAATTCCAGATGGACCGATACTTACGGATTGGGTACGGGGGAACACAACACCAATTGGAGGCAGGATTAGCACGCGTCGGAGAACGTCTTGTGGGCCTCCAAGCGACTGGCAATTAACCCTACGAGCCCCGCGGCTAACTCCCCAACCAGGCAAACCGACCGAAAGCTTTTCAATTGCACCCACATTACATGACTTCTAACCGCGAAGTATCAAGCATGAGTCAGCAGACAACCCATGTAAAGTTAAGATGCATGGAATGCAAAGCAAAATTCGACAGCAAATATGATGCCTTTGATACTTCGGCCATTACCAATGTCGGCCAAGTACTCGAGAACTTCATCTTCTGCCAGAAAATCGGGAGACGAGGATGCGGGAAAAGAGTTTCAGTCGTAGTAGTCGACATTCGCTAGTTGATCGAGATTAGCCTCAGAGCGAGTAAGTTTTCTAAGGTATGAGAATACTAGTGCCCGAAGACTCACGTCGAAATCTGCGCTAGCCTTTCTTTGCTCCTAGGTAGAAGCCCAGCCCGAAACTGCCGCCCATTGGGAACACTTGGCCGATAAATGCCAAAGAACCGACGAGTGCCGTCAGCGAATTCGCGAATGTGTTGCTTGCAGCATTTGTAAACGCGTTAAAGTTGACGGTGATGATCCCTATCGACGCCAGCCATGTGAGACCCAGCATGAACAGTCCTGAGATGAGGGCCACGATCTTGAAGATTAGTGCGGCTACTTTTTTCAATCCGTAGCCCAGCAGAAATCCCAATGTTCCCCCAAAACCGGCTTGGCTAACCAATAATGTTGCTAGGCCATTGATATCCAATGAGGGCACGCGCAAATAAGAGCGGCTTCACTCTGAGGCAATAAAGGTTCGGCACCACCGCCCGCAAAAAGATGATTTCCCCCTGCGGGAATTGAACACAGCCATCGAAAAATAGGGCGATAGCTTGCATTCAATTCTGAATCATATTAGCAGATTGGACTAGAAGCTGGAACGTGACAGGCTTCGAATATACCGTCCCTGGTCGCCACTGCCCATAACCTGACGGTTACGATCATTCGTGGATGGAGATTACAATGCTGCAGACAGGGGCGCCACTATTGCCTTTCCTGGCAGCCGCACTAGCGCTTAATTTCTCAAAGAAAACCCTGCAGTTCTGACGGTTGGAGTCGATTGGAATCGGTGTCCGCGATTCAAGTAGCAGAACAACGGTTGACTCCCTCGAAGTTCGTTACGGAACGTGCACTTACTATTACCTCGAAGGGAGAGGATTGGGTTGATGTAACTGCGATGGGATGCAGTGGAGGTTTCCAGAAACTTGCGAGATATCAGCTCGGAGAAGCTAAAGGAGACGCAGATCGGGATGGCAACAGCGAGGCTCTACTCGATGCGGGGCTTGATTCAAGCGGCGGAGAAGGTTCTCCGCGAAGACTCAATGGTCCTTGCCTGCGGAAGGCCGGAATGCCTCAGTTGTATCCTTTCCTCGACCCACCGATGAAACTCGCCCGTCTTCCCTGTCACTTTGTGTTTACTTCCACCAACCCAATTCCTTTGGAACTGCCTTTGTCAACACCTTGCTACCTTGCGCCGTGGATATTAGGTCGTCCTCAATTCTGATTCCAGTCTTCCCTTGCATGTAGGCTCCGGGTTCGATCGTAAACGCCATCGATGGTCGTATGACCTGCAATCCGTCCGGGACTATGTACGGTTCCTCGTGAACTTCCAAGCCTAAACCATGGCCGGTTCGATGAACAAAATACTTGTCGAGGCCTTTCTTGCGAAGGCAACCTCTAGCCGCGGCGTCGATCGAGCCCGTCGTTGCACCCGCGCGGGAGGCTTCTACGGCTTCAACCTGGGCTTCAAGCACACTGTCGTAGAGCCGTTCAAAGGCCGGATCCCTACCTATCATGAACGTTCGCGTTATGTCAGAGAAATAGCCTCCATAGGTGCAGGTCGCATCGACAACTACGCTCTCCTTTCGCCTCAGCTTCCTCTCCGATGGCAAATGATGCCCATCAGCAGCCATCGGGCCCGATTGAACTAGAACGTCCGGCGTGGATTCCGCGCCGTTCGCATACATTACGCCTGCAATCTTCTGCGCGAGTTCCAGCTCGCTCGTTCCAGCTTTCAGCATGCGGGGGATCTTTAGGATGGATTTGGATATGATCTTCGCCGAGCGCGTTAGCAGCTCTACCTCTTGCGTATCTTTTACGGATCTAAGGTTTTGCAGGATGGGTTCGGCGTTTTCAATCTGAGGTTGTGCAAATTTGAGAAGTGCATCGATGAACCTGTAGGGCGTGCTACCCTCCACCCCCCATCTGCCGTTTAGTCTGAGTTGACTGACTGTCTCTTGGATCGACTTCGAAGGGCCATCGGCATCAGTCCAGCTGTGGATGACAATCTCCAGGGGTGACCGCAGATATGGGCCGGATTCGAGCGTGGGCGCTACGAGGTGGGGATCACCATCGGTTGGCACAGCCATGAAGAACGGCCTTTCCAAGAGGAGCGAATTTCCTCCAGTGTAGTACCTCAGGTTCGGCCCAGGAACAAGGATTACGCCCTCCAGCTGGTTTTCACGAGCCTTCTGCTGCATTCTGCCAAGTCTAACAGCATATTGATTCAGCAAGCCATTCACTGCGCTTTCATACCTCCTTATTCGCCATGTGCAGTTCTGTAGGATAAAACGGTGGCTAGTTTAGAGATTTCACGCCTACGGCTTGAAAATAGGCTAATGAAATAGGCTAATTTCCGCCCAGCTTGGAAATTAAGCCTAAACGAAGGTAAAGCTGTCTCCAATCGAGACGCCGTTTGTCTTGACGAAGCCCGCGTTAACTTCCAGCACATACATTGCGTTGACCGGCGGGGTGAAGATCGGGCACGCTTGAGGCGTGCAAGGCGGCAGGTCCTGCTCGATGAAGACTACCTGCTTGTTAGCGTTAAACCATATGATGTCTAACGGGAAGTTCATCTCATGCATCCAGAAACTCCATTGAGCTTCCTGGTTGAATACGAAGAGCATTCCGTGGTCCGCTGGCATTGAAGTCCGATTCGAGAGGCCCATCTGTTGTTCTTCAGGTGTCGTGGCGAGTTCCACAGTTAGGACTACGCCTGCAAGCATAATCTTGACTGGTTTGGGTTGCTCGTACAGATAGTAGCCAACCGAGACAGAAACCGCAAGAAGAACGATCACTAACGCGACGAAGATAATCCGTCTTTTCAAGGCTTCACTATCCCCGTTGGGTTTTCTCGACCAATGGGTGCGTCATGTTTCAAGGAACCCTGTGGATATGTTTTGTTTGCTGGGTGATTCTTAAAAAGTTCTCAAGGGGATACATTGGAGTCCAAACAGTAGGGTGCTTGTTAGATGTACCTTTCAACGAACGGAACGAGGCTCTATTACGTTGATGTCGGTCAGCCCTCGGGTCCCCCGATCGTGTTGATTCACGGTTTCCCGCTCAGTCATGAGATGTGGGCCAATCAGATCGAGATTCTCAAGAGTGTTTACCGTGTGATTGCTTGTGACCTGCGTGGACAGGGTAGAAGTGAAGTGGGTGATGGGCAGTTCACGCTCGAGTTCTTGGTTGACGACCTCATAGCCTTGTTGGACCATCTGAAGATTAAGCAGGCGGTTCTTTGTGGGCTTTCGATGGGCGGTTACGTATCCTTGCGTACGGTGGAGCGAAACACGCAACGTGTCAGCGGGCTAGTCCTATGCGATACTAAGTCTGAGGCAGACCCGAATGAAGCGAGACTCGCGCGGTGCCTCTATCAGAGCGATCAAGAGGAATGGGGTTGAGGCATATGCGGAAACTTTCCTGAAAGGGGCCCTCTCCCCAACTTCATTAAAGGATCGGCATGTCGTCGAGACTGCCGCGAAAATCATTCGGCAAAATCAAGCTCTGGGCCTGTGTGGCACGCTGCTTGCACTGGCTGGAAGGACTGATACGACGTCATTCCTCCCGAAAATTGAAGTTCCGACGCTTATCCTCGTCGGTGAACAGGATACGGTCACGCCCCCCGAGCATTCTCGCAGAATGCAGTCGTTGATTCGGAACTCGGAACTACACATCATACCCCAAGCAGGGCATATGACTAATATGGAAAACCCAACAATATTCAACACCCATCTCCTGAACTTCCTTCAAGACCACGTACCATCATAATGTGGGTTGTAGAAGCGTAATTTGGCAGTAGTCTAAGTATCCTACAGACCGACTGTCAGTTGTTCAATTGCTTAAAGATAAGCTGAGGATCCTTCATTGCTGCTTTCTGGAGGCCTTGGGCTTGTCCGATTACTATTTCTTGTTTGTCCTCCTTTAGTCCATCAATGATCGCGGCAGCTACCTCCTGTGGACTGATTCCGCGATATGCTTCTTCTTGATTCCCGGCGAAGCTTGCATCAAGTTCAGTGTCCGTCGTGGGCGGAATCGCTTCGAATACTCTTACCGGTGTGTTTCTAAGTTGGTGGCGCAGTGAGATTGTGAATGAATGGATTGCCGCTTTTGTCGCGCAATAGATCGGCACCTTCGCGATCGGCACGAAGGCGAGGCCTGACGAGATGTTCACGATAGCCGCTCTTTTCTTCATCATGAATTTCGGCGCGAAGAGTCCGCACAGGCGTATGGTTGCTTCGAGGTTTATCGCAAGTTCATCGTCGGCAGGCAGAGTTCTTTCAGCAATCTTGGGCGAAGTGAAGTCGACCTGCCGCTGAATTCCGGCGTTATTGACAAGCATGTCAAGTCTTGGAAAACTCGCCGTAATCCAGTGCAGCAGTTTTCTCCTCTCCGACTCCATCGACACATCGCACTTTCTGATGTGCGCTCTGGGGATCTTCGTTTTTGCTTTTTGCAACTTGCTCCGGCGGCGTCCACATAGAATGACGTCGTTTCCCGCTTCCACAAACGCTTCAGCCAAAGCAAAACCGATACCAGTTGCACCGCCAGTGATTAACACCGTATTACCCACGACCTTCAAAATCACACAATCCTAGGGAGCGATGCCATCTCACACTAGAAATATTACATTATACTTTCAGCCTCTCATAGAGGGAGGCTTGAGTGCAGTTTTGAAATCTCGTAGAAACCAAATCGCTATCTTCAGTGAGGGAGAGGATTCAGTATGTAGCACGCGGACCCTACGCCGAGCGGTGCCCAATCGGTACTGGGTTGAGATCTAAGCCGTGTTGTCTAGACGTTCTTCGGTGAAGATGTTGCTGTGGAGGTTGCTAGTCAGAGACAGGTACGTAGTAGTAGCTTTTGACGTAGATGTCGCCGTGGAATTGCATCTGAGGGTTCCAGAGGTTTGATTGGTACGTGGAGGGAGTGACGAACACTCCGGTTACTATAATGTTGGCGTGGTTGAGTGGAGGTTGGGTTGAGTTCGCAAAGATAAGCCGGTAGTTCATTCCGTTCACCGTAATGTAGTAGAGTGAACTGTCAGCTATTGCACATGGTGGATTGGACAACTGGCACGCCGGGGCCACTACCGACGCCGTCATGACTCCTGTTACAGTCACGTTTCTTGCTATTGGGTTAGGATAGTTGATGGAGGCGGAGGCGAGCGCGATCCCAAAGGAAGGGTTTGAGAGCGTTTGCTTCGCAACCGAGTTACTCGAATAGATTGCAATTGCAACTGCGATCAACGCAATAACTAGAACTGACGCCAGAATGTACCTAGCTCGTTTCACCGTTTTTCCCTTGCTCGATGTTTTGTTAGGATGTTGGCCTGGTTGGCTAAATGGACTCTAAACTCAGCACGTCAAATCTATCCGAGCGCTTAACCTAGAATTGACAATAACCAAGCAGCTTATCCGACCCGACAAACGGGTCAAAGAACGGCCAAAACGAAGGGCCGATGGAGGCTGGTTGATATTTGGTTCTCGTAGGGGCGAATTCCGAAACCACTTAGAACGTGCTTCAGGCGAGTCAGCCCGGTATGTGTCAAAATTACAGATTTGTGGCATTCTGTGGTTTCGGGAGAACCTGTTCAGGCTCGACGAATTTGGCTTTCAGCAATGCTCTTGCTTTCCTCTCTAGAGCGAGCATTTCCTCGAACTGCTTCTCTGTCATCGGAAAGGATCGAGCTAGTTTTCTCGCGTGTTGTGAGGAGAGAAAATCAATGTATGGCATTTCGGCTATTTTCTCTTCAATCTCGGGATTTGAACCAGCTGATTTCATTTTCATAACGAGTTTGACATATTTCGAGTCTAGTTTAAGGCCTGAATCGGTTCAACAGAAGGGAATTACTTACGACGGTCACCGAGCTGAAAGCCATAGCGGCCCCTGCGAAGATAGGCATGATGTCATAGAAGCCTCGCCCGAGGAAGGGTACGAGGGCGCCGGCTGCAATTGGTATGAGGGCGATGTTGTAGCAGAAAGCCCAGATTAGGTTTTCTTTGATCTTCCTGACCGTTGCCCTGCTCAGTTTGATTGCAGTGACCACATCTCTCAAATTGTTCCTGATCAGAACGATACCCGCTGTCTCAACGGCTACGTCAGTTCCACTCCCAATGGCGATTCCTATATCGGAAGCTGCAAGTGCCGGGGCGTCGTTGATCCCATCGCCAACCATCCCAACGACCTTACCCTCTCTCTGCAGATCGCGGATCACCTGTTCCTTTTGTTCCGGGAGAACATCTGCCACCACTCTATCGATTCCAAGCCTGTCAGCCACGGTCTTCGCCGTGCGTGCATTGTCCCCTGTCATCATTATAACGTGGATTTTCATTCTTTGCAACTCTCCTACTGTTTCACGCGCGTCATCCTTAGGCGTGTCCGCGAGACCTATGGCTCCGAGCGGCTCCTTTTCCCTAGACAGGATCATAACGGTCTTTCCTTCTTCCTCAAGCTTCGAGATGCCTGTTTCAATTTTCTGCAGTCCCACGTTGTATTGTGACATTAGTTTTCGATTTCCCAGCAGCAACGTGTGGCCGTTATTCTCAACGACAACCCCCTCGCCTGGAACTGCCTTGAACGAGGAAACTTCGATGGTCTCGATGCGCTCGTTCCTTGCAGCGTCTAGGATTGCCTGTCCTAGAGGATGTTCTGAACCCTTTTCAGCTGACGCCGCTAACTTCAAGATTTCTTGTTTCGTGTGATTTCCGAATGGTATGACATCTGTTACCGACGGTTTCCCGCGTGTCAACGTGCCGGTCTTGTCAAATACGATTGCTGTCACTTTGTGAGCTGTCTCAAGATACTCGCCTCCTTTGATGAGAATTCCAAGCTGAGCCCCTTTGGCCGTTCCCGTCATTATCGCCGCTGGAGTTGCGATCCCAAGAGCGCAAGGGCAAGCGATGACGATCACAGAGACAAAGACTAGCATGGCAAAGTTCAGCGCCAAACCACCAAAGAAGTACCATCCCAGCCCAGCCCCCACAGCGACTAAGATTACTGCCGGAACGAAGTAGGCGGAAACGGTATCGGCTAGCCGCTGGATGGGGGCACGTGCCATCTGCGCCTCTTCGACTAACTGGACGATTCTAGATACCACCGTGTCGGACCCGACCTTCGAGGCCCGAATATTGAGGAGCCCTGAGGTGTTGATTGTCGTCCCAATCACTTCGTCTCCGAGGCCTTTCTCTACTGGAATGCTCTCTCCCGTAATCGCAGACTGATCCACAGATGAATTGCCATCGATAACGACTCCATCGACTGGTATCCGTTCTCCCGGGCGGACCACGACGATATCATCAACTTTGACCGATTCGATCGAAACTTCAATCTCGCTTCCATCACGCAACACGTGCGCCATTGTCGGTTGTAGATCAAGGAGTTGTCGGATAGCGTCCGAAGCTTTTCGTTTGGTTCGATATTCTAGCAGGTTTCCGAGCAGGATTAGAGTTATGATCACCGAAGAGGTATCGAAGTAGACGGCTTTGGTATGGAAGAATGAGGGTAGGAAGGTCACAACGATACTGTAAACCCAAGCAGCACTCGTGCCGATGGCGATTAGCAGGTCCATGTTCCCCATCCGGTTCCTAAGAGCGTCGTAGGCGCCCTTGTAGAACCGCCAACCTACAATGAATTGTACGGGAGTTGCAAGGATGAAAAGCAAGTAGTCATTCGTAACTGGTTCGATGATCGGCACCCAAGTGAACACGAGGATTGGGACGGCAAGCAAAACGCCCACCGCGGCCAACAACTTAAGCCGCCTCAATTCGACCTCGGGCTTCTCAAAGGTCATCGCGCATGTTTCACTGCAGAAATACCACTTGTTCCCTCGAATAGTCCGCGTAATGGTTGCGGTCCTGTCGTCAACATACATGCCGCAAACAGGGTCTTTGGCCATCGAATTTTCTCTTATCCAGCTGTTGGTTTAATGATCCGGCATCGTGGTCCGGACTCCTCGCGAAAAGGTTGGACTGATGCCAAGTTAAAGTTGTAGGCAAATACTTAGGGAGAAGAGCCTCAACTTTGAAGGAGAAGTGAGTTTCGTGGCGGTAGATCCAATCTGCAAAATGAATGTTGCCGAGAACGACGCAAGGTACTCGAGTGTGCACGACGGCAGGAAATTCTATTTCTGTTCGGCCGCGTGTAAGCAACAGTTCGAGAAGAACCCACAGAAATACGATAAGTAGGGTTTAACTGCTTTCTCCTGAGGTCAGGCCTTCTGAATGTAGGAACAGAACAATCAGTTCGAAACACGACGCGTTGAAGTTCCAAGCGGTCAAATTGGCTTTCCTTTTGATATAGCTACCAGGAGTCTGCCCAACCTCTTGTGTCCGGCTGACATGTAGTACTTGGCCCACCAATCAGCCACAACTTTTACTTGCTCTGCGGGTAGTTTCTTCAGTTCCTCTGCTGCAACCGCAGCCGCTTCATCGAACGAATTCTTCTCTCCAACTGAGCTTGCCATAATCCTCATCTGCACCAAATTCGCTAGCCCCCACATTCACGTACCGACTATCTATGTTCTCTCCTATGCCAATCGTCACTGGGCCTGAGGCAATTTGGTCGTCCATGAGAGCAATACAGGGACTTTATTACAGATGAAGCCCTATTATGTCATAGTTGAACCATCATAGCCGCACTACAATACCTACCGAGACCGAGAGGGCACATCCAAGACAGGGATCTCAGCTATCTAATTCAATTCGCCAGGAAGCATGACCTGACCACAAATAACCTTCATGCTTCTTTGGTAGCTACCCGGAAGCGGGGCAATGCTCAATGCGGAACTCTTCGAATCGAAATTCGCTCGCGCGGAGAGAAATCCTCCACCTACATGTTCTCCGTCAAAGGAAAACCATTAGCACAAGCGAACCTTCAAAATGACTCCATCAGGAAGCTCGAGAGGCTCCCAGAGGGATTTCTGCATGCTAACGAGCCGCGTAGCTCAAAGAAATTGGACGCGAATACAGTAAGCTCGATTGGTAACCTACGGCTTGGGTTGAGTGGCATATCTTTCAAAGCTAACGTGATAAGGAAGTCTCAAGTCAGGGCTGTAACCTCGAAAGACGGAAATCCACTATTAGTCTGTGATGTGACGCTATCAGACGGAACGGGAGAAATTCCGCTGGCCATATGGAACGGCCAAATCGACACCGTCTCTCAGGGTGATATGGTGCAGATTCAGAACGCGAGGGTGAGAAGCTACAGGGGCGAAATGCAACTCACTCTGAGCAGGAAGACCGGCCTTCTGACAGTACTCGAACACCCAATCGAAAACGCCGCCTAGCAGTCGAACTTCTCTAGTACTTTCTTCGGAAATTTCGTAAGTGTTACGGTAGATTTCCTCATAGTTGCAGTCGTGGTTCTCTGCATAGCAGATCAAGGGCTACCCTTGTGATGCTTCTCAGCGCCTTCCTTCTTGCTCCTCGAACTATCTTGGCGGTGCTTATCACATCCACCCTCTCATTGCCACTCACGTAAAAAACAGCGTAACTTATCATCTACAGCTTTAGAGGTAAGATTCAGCTATCCCTGAGCAAGAAGATGGGTGGTCTCAGTCCTAAGACCAGCGTGAATTTCCCAGGAAAAGTGAAGTTTGGGTTGTTGGACCGCGTCCGCTAATAGTCAGATCACTCATTATGGCTGTGTAGTGTAGATTCTGAAAGCCCTTCTGGTGGAGTGCCTCACTCCTGACGCCAAACCGCGAATGAATGAATTGAGTGATATTGCGAAAACGGCCGGTTATGATGTAGCGGGGCAGGTTACGCAACACCGCGACGCGATAGATGGAGCGTTTTGCGTTGGCGAAGGAAAGATAGACGAGATCGCGAAGCTTGTTCGAAAGGACCCAGTTGATGCGGTGGTTTTTACTCGGCAACTTTCTGCAGGTCAAGTATTCAGAATCAAAAAGAAGCTTGGTGAGGAGGTCCGGGTTCTAGATAGAAACCTACTCATCCTGGAAGTGTTTGACAAACGCGGTGCCACAGCCGAGGCTAAGCTCCAGGTATCGTTGGCGAGGTTACGGTACACGTTCTCCTGGGGGAGAGAATCGATACGCATGCGCGGAATCGTCAGCGAACAGATGGGGCGAGGAGGCCCTGGCCGTTATCCGTATGAGGCATACGAGGCCATGTCCCGCAAGCGAATTAGCAAGATCGAGGGCGAACTCCGCGAGATAAGGTCGAAGCAGTCCCGCCTCCGCACACACCGAGGAAAAGCAGGTTTCCGGATCGTCGCCTTGACAGGTTACACGCAGAGCGGAAAGACGACGCTTTTCAACAGGTTGGCGTCCGAGTCTAAAGAAGTAGGCCTGGGACCATTCACGACATTGTCCAGCCTTGCTCGAAGGATTCCCATGGAATCGGGTTCCTCGTTCATTATTGTCGACTCGATTGGGTTTATCGAAGAATTGAACCCACTACTCCTGAATGCGTTTCACACTACGTTGAGTGAACTCGCAAATTCGGACCTAGTTCTCTTGTTCGTAGACGGTAGTGATGACATTGAAACCGTGATCAGGAAAACATTGGCCTCTCACGAGACCATGCAGAAGGAAGTGCCTGGAGTTCCAATTCTAGTCTGCGTAAATAAGATAGATATAGCAACGCGTGAGCACTTGGACAAGGTCCTCGAAGAAGTTCGCAGAATATTCGAAACAGAGGAAATAATGGAGATTAGCTCCAAGACAGGGGCTAATGAATCTGTTCTCCTCAACAAGATTGGAGAAAGGCTAGATATGCCAAGCTAATTTTCAAGCTCGGGTGACGCAGATGATCCCTTCGGGGAAGAGCTGAACATGTGCTAATCAGAATGCGAATCAACATGCCAAGAAAATAGGGTGTGGGAGAAAAAACTCCCAGGTTTCTATGGGACGATTTCGCCGGTTGCGAATCTTGGTCCGACAGAATTGATTTTGACCTTCACATGGTCACCAGGTTTGGATTGTGGGACGAAAACTACGAAGCCTTCGATTCTTGCGACGCCGTCACCGCGACGGCTGGTCTCTTTGATGTCAAGCTCGTACTCCTTGCCCTCCTCAACTGGCTTGTTGAAGGAACGTTCAGAACTCATGTGTTTCACCTCGTTCATTTGATTCAGCTAGTTCTTCGGGAGAAATAGGACGCCGACGCGGATGGTTACGGTAGGACGTTCGCTTCAGCCCGTATACCTAACTCACGAACACTATGAACCCGACCCCTAATAACCCTACTTGTTGTGGCTTTTGTCTGGTTATTTCTCGGAAACATCACTGAGATTCGTCTGATGAACTCATTTTCATGCATTTGTCATGTATTCAAGTTGACGCGGTCGCTGAATTCCGATGATGTTAAGACAATGCAGACTCCCTAGAGAGAGAACCCGAACATGGGAAAAGCTAAGCAGGTAAAGAAGAAAAAGAAGCTGAAATAGTCCTCTGCTTGTCCGGGTGGCTTGCTTGTACGAGAAACTCAGTAGATAGTTGTACTAACCTATTCCAGTAACCTAAGTTCCGACGTGCATGAACGGATTAACGACTTACCCACTGTCCCCCCACCCCGCCCACCTCACGCCCGCAACGACCGTCTGAAACACGTGTAGGGCGCTATTTTTTGAACCGATAAAATAAACCTCTGGGCTCGCAGAGAACTATTTTCAAGTCTCCGCGAAAGCCTGGTACCAGGACGGATGCTCGGTAGCATAGTCAACGAAGCGCCCTATGCGATCGATAGTATTCTTGTGAACGTGATGTTCGATGCCTTCTGCATCCAATTTCGCTACCTTCTCCTCAATGCCCAGAATGCGGAGGAATTTGAGGATTGTCAAATGCTTCTGTTGAATCGACCTCGCCAATCGTTCTCCACTGCTTGTCAAAGTGAGGCCTCGGTAGCGCTCATACACGATGAGTCCCATACCATTCAGTTTCTGGAGCATGTTTGTGACGCTGGCGGATTTGACGTCTAGTTCTTCTGCAATATCGGCTGACCTCGCGTATCCCTTCCTCTGTATGAGTTCGTAGACGACTTCAAGGTAGTCTTCAACTCGCGTCAGGTCAGAAAGCGGATTTGGCCTCGGGTTTCTGAGCATTGCAACCTTGGTTGACTGGTTCATAGCTTCCGCTTATTCTGCGTCTAAATTGTCTTATAAGTTATCGTCTGCATAGAAGAGACGCCGCTAGTATTTTTAGGCGCGTCTAACTCAGTTTACTACGATTATCGGGTGATCGGTTCTTTTGGAGGTGACAAAGTCTCCGTCTAGGCTAGATACGGTTAGAGCCGCTTTGAGGAGTTCCGCGGCAAGTGGTTTCCTTCGCTATATGGGCCCGGCTCTGATTGTTAGTACGGCTTACATTGATCCGGGGAATTTTGGGACCGATATTGCAGGCGGAGCACAGTACGCTTACCAACTTCTTTGGGTTGTTTGGCTTGCGAATATCATGGCTATGGTTCTCCAATATCTTTCCGGTAAGCTGGGTCTTGCGACTAGTCTTTCTCTCGCTGAGATCATTCGCGGGAAGTTGAAGACCAGATGGAAGATCATACCTTACTGGCTGGCTTGCGAAATCTTCGCTGTTTTCACGGACCTAGCGGAGTTTCTCGGTGTCACAATCGGCCTGTATCTGCTCTTCGGTATCCCGCTAATCATAGCGGCGTTCATATCCGCCTTTGACATTATCATCATATTCCTTCTGACGGGCAGTCATTTCCGTCGAATGGAGCTCATCATAGCAAACTTCGTCACCGTAATCGGCTTAGGATACCTTTACGAGGTCTTCATAACCAAACCGAGCGCGATTCCTATTGCGGTGGGCTCGGTTCTTCCATTGATTCCGGGCACGGGTGCAGCAGTGATTTGCGTTGGTGTTATCGGTGCAACCGTCATGCCGCATGCCCTCGTATTGCACTCCTATCTGGCCAAGAACAAACTTCAGGAAGGAGATTTGAAAGAGAAGAAGAAGTTGCTCCGGTATCATCGAAACGAGACTGTATCTATGCTAACCATGGCTGGGTGCGTTAATGTGGCGATTTTGATCATGGCGGCTGCGGCCTTCAACACGCGTGGAATCCTAATAGCCACCATTCAGCAGGCATATTGGACGCTGCTGCCCCTCTTCGGCTTTTTAGCTGGTGCTGTTTTTGCTATAACCCTTCTCTGCTCCGGTTGGTCATCCTCCTGTTGTGGGGTCCTGGCTGGGCAGGCTATTCTCGAAGGACTGTTAGGAAGCCACATCAATCCTTGGGTCAGAAGGATCATAATCCGAGTCATCAATGTCGCACCCACAACGGTAATGATCGTGTTGGGATTTAATCCACTGGTCCTTCTAGTCTACAGCCAAGTCGTCCTAAGCTTCTTAATACCCCTCCCTCTGATTCCGCTGATAATCTTCACGATGGATAGGAAGTTGATGGGTAACTTCGTCAACCGAAAATCACTCACAGCAGTAGCACTCCTCTTCTGCGGAATCATTATTGCATTTAACATCTACATCTTAGTTCTCACACTCTGAGGGGTGTTGTTAACGGAACGAAAAGTTTCGCTGAGACTTCGATTATTCACAAACACATACTGCGAGCGAATTTCGTAACCGTTATCGGGTCTATACTCGAAGTCTTTCTTGCAGGATTGACTGGATAGGAATTTTGCCTGCGTTGCAATGTTGATGGAGGTTGGCTGGGGGAAGAATGGTAACAGACGTAAAACTTCTGCAACGGGGATTGTTCGTAGAGTATGCTAGCCTCGCATGGATGACAGTGGAATGCGTTGTCGCCATTTATTCGGGTATGACCGCTTGGAGCCTCGCCCTTCTTGCCTTCGGAGGGGATAGTCTAATTGAGTTACTTTCATCGTTTGCCGTGGTAGAACATCTGAGGACCAGCTTGAGGGGGAGATCACGCTCAACTGCTCACGTGGAGACTAAGCGAGTTGAATGGGTCACAACGCTGCTTCTCGTTTCGTTAATACCCGTGATCGGGCTTGCAGCGGCCTACTCCTTTCTTAGCGGCATCAAACCCGAATCCTCACTGTTAGGTATCGCTGTTGCCATTGCGGCAGTGGTGATCATGCCGGTCTTGTGGTTTGAGAAGAAACGGATTGGCATAGCCGCTGATTGTTTGCCGCTGACGATTGACGCTGTGGAGTCGGCTACCTGCTTCTGGATGGCTACGGCTCTGCTCTCCGGCCTTGCAATGAACTATGTATGGAGAATTTCATGGATTGATTATCTAGCGACGCTCGTGATTTTGGTTTTTGTAGCTAGAGAGGCTGGAGAGTCGATTAGTGAAGTACGGGAAGGCTGAAGTTACGCCGGGTTATTTGGCACGAGAAGGCCTCCCGATTTCGCGGAATTGATTTTGTGGTGCGGGGAGTGGGAGATTCGCCCAGTCATTTCGGCCGGGATTCGAACCCACGAAGGCCTACGCCACGGGATAGCTCACCCGCGCGCAAAGCCTGC
>Ga0326728_10001260_pt1 | contig 90848 bp, 73 predicted proteins | sample MB3enrmetagenome_FD_207602 | JGI IMG/M metagenome (GOLD analysis project Ga0326728, IMG submission 207602) | Lab enriched peat soil microbial communities from McLean, Ithaca, NY, United States - MB31MN | ecosystem: Environmental > Terrestrial > Soil > Wetlands > Peat | place: USA: New York... | reverse complement strand
ATGAAGCAGCGCATGGAGGAAGCGCAGCGCAGAGCTGCCGAGCAACAATCCAAGACGAACCCTAATCCGCCGGAACCGAGCGGCCAGCCGGCGCCGCAGATGAAATTTAAGGTCGATGTCCGCAACACCGGAGCCGTCAAGCAGATTGCGGGCCTCGACGCCAAAGAATCCATTCTCAGTCTGGCCATGGAAGCCACCGACCAGCAGACTGGGCAAAAGGGCGCGCTGGCCATTACCGACGATCTCTGGCTGGTGCCGGAAATTCCCGGCTACAACGAGGTACGCGATTTTAATCGCCGTCTGGCTGTGAAGATGGGGACGATGTTCGGCACTGCCCTGGCGCCTGCACCGACGGCAGCGCAGCAGCCTGGTTCGGCGCAAGGCATGGCGGAGCTGGCGAAGGAGAAGTCCAAACTGAACGGCGTGCCTGCCCAGCATGTAATGCGCATGGGAACCACCGCCAATGGCGAGTTTCTGCCCGCAGCTTCCGAAGCCCCTCTGCCGGCGGCAAATGAACCGCAGACGCCGAGCGCCGGAGATGTAGCCAAAAGGAGCGCCACCTCGGCCATTACCAGCCGCTTCGGACTGGGCGGCTTCGGCCAAAGAAAGCAGCAGCAGGATCAACCGGAGAAAGATAACGACCAGGGGCAGCAGAAGCCTCAACAACCAAGCGTGTTGATGGAAACGAGAACCGAAGTCACTAGTTTTCCTCAGCGCCGATCGCCGATTCCGAGTTCGCCGTGCCCGCCGGTTACCGTGAAGTCTCGGCAGAAGGAAATCGTTAGTTCTAGAGCGGAAGGCGCGCCGCGGTTATCTGGTGCTGGACATCCTTCCGAAGTCCGATTCTCATCCACTTCCCGAGCACAGGAACGGAAATGCGGGTCTTAGCCTGCTCCCACAGGAGATGCTCCTGGGCTTGACTAAGAAGAAAGGATGCCAGTGCAAATCGACCTCTCATCGTTGCTGCTGACGGCGTTCATTGCGGTTTTGGCGCCACTGTTATGTGAGCTTCCGCTCAGCTTGAAGTTGCCCATGGTTGTGCTGGAACTTGGGCTCGGCATCCTAATCGGACCGCAGGTCTTAGCCTGGGCCAAGCCGGGCGCGTTTCTGAACCTGCTCGGCTTTCTGGGCCTTATCTTCCTTTTCTTCCTGGCGGGAATGGAACTCGACCTCAGGGCGGTACGGGGGGCTCCGCTGGCCAAAGCAAGCAAGGGTTGGCTGCTCTCGCTGGCGGTTGCCTTTGCCGGCAGTGGGGTCCTGCACCATGTGGGATTTATCCGGAACTGGCTTTTGGTAGCCGCAATCCTGACCACCACCACGCTGGGGACGCTGCTGCCCATTCTGCGGGATTCTGGCGATCTGGAGACTAAATTCGGAAGCTATGTTATGGCTGCCGCCATCACCGGGGAATTGGGTCCGATCATTCTCGTGTCGGTACTCTTTTCGCGTCACCATACCGAGTTGGCCCAGACTCTGTTCATGGTGACCTTTGTGGGAATCGCGTTGGGCGCGGCGGCCTTGGCGCTATTACACTCGCCCCCGCTATTGGTCGGTCTGGTAGCGCGCACCATGGATGCCGCCAGCCAATTGCCGGTGCGGATCGCCATTCTGGTCCTGATGATGCTGGTGGCGCTGGCCACCAGGTTTGGCCTGGACATGATCCTTGGCGCCTTTGCCTCCGGGATGGTGGTGGGACTGGGTAGCCGCGGCCAGCAGGGACATTCCTTGCGGCACAAGCTCGATGCTATCGGGTTCGGCTTTCTGATTCCGATATTTTTTGTCACCAGTGGAATGCAATTCGACTTGCACGCCTTATTCGATTCCCCGAAGGCGATGCTGCGCTTGCCCGCTTTCCTCTTGCTCTTCCTGGTGGTTCGGGGCGCGCCGGTGATCTTTTACCGCGGCGTGCTCCACCGGCGAGAGCGGACGGCGCTGGCGCTATATTCTGCCACCACGCTGCCCTTGGTTATTGCGCTAACCCACCTCGGCGTGCAAACGGGACAGATGTTTACCGACAATGCGGCGGCGCTGGTGGGAGCTGGAATGTTATCAACGCTGATGTTCCCGGTAGTCGCAATGAGCATACGGGGGAGTGTTTTGGCCGAAGAGGTTGCGGCCGAGGAAGCCGAAAGATACGACCGGGCGTCTTAATTCCGTTTCCCGTTTCCCGTTTCGCCGCCATGCATGGTCATACGTGAAAAGGGAAACGGGAAACGGTTTGAATCTACTCCGGCAGAGGTTTGCCTTTCGTTTCCGGTACCAGCCAGGGCACGAACAGACCCAGAATATAGATCAGTCCCAGCGTCATGGCGGCGCGCGAAACCCCGCCAAACCTCTGGATCAGCGTCGCCGCGATAATGGGAAACAACCAGGCGATCAGGCGAGTCCCGTTAAAGACGAAGCTGGAAGCGGTGGAACGCACGCTGGTGGAGAACAGTTCGGCGGGATAGATCGCCATCCATGAATAGGCCAGCCCCAGGGTGAAGAACCCATTTACGAAGGCGACGTACATCATGGTTTCCACCGAATGCGTCCACAGGTAAGTGATCGGGGTCATTCCAAGGGCTCCGGCGTAGGTCAGGAACAGGAACTTCCTGCGCCCTATGGCGTCGATGAGAAATCCAGCTATCAGGTACGCGGTGACCGCTCCGGTGGTATATAGGATGGCCGCGCGATTTCCCCACTCTATGAAATTGGCATAACCCTGGGCGCGAGCCAGTTGCTGGGTATAACCCGGCAGCAGACTGGAAATCGCCCACCAGCCCACCATGGTTGCCAAAGACATGCAGAAGGCCAGCAGCACGCGCCGCCGGCTTTCCTGCTGGCGAAAGATTTCCGTCAGGGTCAGCGGACGGCGCTGCGGCTTCCCTCTGGCGATATCTTTTTCCGTAGCGGCCCAGCGTTGTTCGCGAACCGCTTTCAGCCAACGCTCCGACTCATTGATGGCCCGGCGAATATAGAGGGTGAACAAGGCGGGGATGGCTCCCACTACAAACATCAACCGCCAGGACTGTGGCCCCAAGGGATTGGTCCGGCTGATGCCCCACCACACCAGCGCCGCCAGCAGAGTTCCCCAGCCAAACCCGGATTGCAACAAGCCCGCTCCTTTGGGCCGGGCGCGGTCAGGCCAAGTCTCGGCGATCATGGCCACTCCCGTGCTCCACTCGCTGCCCATCGCCAGGCCGGTGATGAAGCGCAATGTCGTCAACATGACGAAGGTAGTGCTGAGGGCCGTGATCCCGGTGAATAGCGCGTACAGGAATACGGAGAGGACCATCATTCGCTTGCGGCCAACATAGTCGGCCAGAGTGCCCCCGATAAGGCCGCCAATGCCCCAACCCAGCAGGGTCAGCCCGATGGCTGTGCCCGCCCAGATCGGCCCTCCCGCCTTGAGCTGCTCGGGAGTGAGCAGGCTGCGCAACGCAAAGGGAAGCACGACGATCAGGGCATAAGATTCATACCCATCGAAGATCCATCCCAGGAAACTGGCCACAAGGATCCGCCAGTGCGTGGGCGTGAGCCCGGAATACCAGGATCCTGCCAAGGCTGTCTGAGCGGAAGCCGGTGTTTCCATATTCTCTCTCCCGTGTCGCAGCGTCCCCCATGCTTGTTATCCCGAACGGAGTGAGGGATCTGCAGTTCGTTTCTATTGGTGGCGGCACCTGCGCGCCAAATTTGCACTACAAATCCAGGGGGACACATTTTACTCCGCTCTTGACAACCTGTAATCCGGAAATCATAGTGGGCCGTAGTTAATACGGGAATTCCAGGGCGATTGGGCGCTGTACAAGTGCAGCGCTTAATAAAGTCCGAGGTTTGGGCGCCGAATGGGCAAAACGATATCCGAGAAGATACTGGCGCGGGCCGCCGGGGTCCCCGAGACATCCGCCGGCGAGATACTCTGGGTCAACGTCGATAAGGCGATGATGGATGACCTGCTTGGCCCCCGCGTCGAAATTGCCGAGCAGATGAAAGCCCTACGCGACGCGGTGTGGGACAAGCGCAAAGTGGTCATCATCTCCGATCACTACACTCCCGCGGCCACGGCGAAACAGGCCGGAATCGTCAAGTTCACCCGTGACTGGGCCCAAGAGCACGGCATTGAGAACTACTACGAATTGGAAGGGCCGTGTCACCAGGTGATGGTGGAGCACGGACACGTGCTGCCCGGCCAGGTCGTGCTGGGAACCGACTCGCATACCTGCATGGGCGGGGCGCTGGGCGCGTTTGCCAGCGGCGTTGGGTCCACCGAAATGCTGGGCATCCTGCTGACGGGCAAGACCTGGCTCAAAGTGCCGGAGACGATGCAGGTAAGGTGGGACGGGGCCTTGCCTGCCGGGGTGATGGCAAAAGACATGGCGCTCCGAACCATTGGGAAGATCGGCAATGCCGGCGCGACTTACAAGTCGGTTGAGTTCACCGGCAGCGCCATTGCCGCCCTTTCCCTCGATCAGAGGATGGCGATCACCAACATGGCGGTGGAGATGGGCGCCAAGGCCGGTCTGATGGCCCCGGACCAGAAGGTCGTCGATTATCTGAACCAGCAGAAGGTGACCTCCGGCTATTCGCCGGTCTTCAGCGACCCGGACGCTGCATATTGCGCTTCGTATGAATTCGACGTCGGCGAACTTTCCCCGCTGGTGGCCTGCCCCCATGAAGTGGACAACGTCGCCGAAGTGGAAAATGTAAAGGGCACGGAGATCCAGCAGGCCTACGTGGGTTCGTGCACCGGCGGGCGTTTCGAGGATCTGGCCGCCGCCGCCCGCGTGCTGAAGGACCGCAAGATAGCCAGGGGAGTGCGTTTGCTGGTTTCTGCCGCTTCCCGGTCGATCTATAGGCGGGCGCTGGCCGAAGGCATCCTGGAGATTTTGCTTGATGCCGGCGCCGTCATTCTTCCGCCTACCTGCGGCGCCTGTGTCGGACTGCACTCCGGGGTGCTGGCCGAGGGCGAAACCTGTATCTCTTCCACTAACCGCAATTTCATCGGCCGCATGGGCAGTAAAGGCGCAACGGTCTACTTGGGTTCGCCGATGACTGTTGCCGCCAGCGCTATTGCCGGTCACATCGCCGATCCCCGACCCTTTTTGCAGGAGGCTGCCCGTTCGTGAATAGCACCGTGATCCGCGGCAAGGTTTTAAAGTTCGGCGATAACATCAATACCGACATCATCTCTCCCCCGCAATACATGGAACTCAGCATCGCCGAGGCCGCCAAGTATGCCATGGGCGGCGTGGACCCGGAATTTTCCAGCCGTGTGCTCCAGGGAGACATTATGGTCGCCGGGGTCAATTTCGGCTCCGGGTCGAGCCGCGAAACGTCGCCGCTGACCCTGCGCCACCTGGGAGTGGCAGCGATTGTCGCCAAATTCTTTGCCCGCATTTTTTATCGCAATGCGATTAACATCGGTCTGCCCGTAGTCGAGAGCCACGACGCCGATCGCATTCGAGAGAATGACGTGATCGAAATCGATTTCGAGCGCGGGCGGATTGCCAATACCACCACCGGCGAAGAATATGAGTGCAGCGCCATACCTTCGCATATTCTGGAGTTGATTCGCGACGGCGGATTGGTGCCTTACCTGAAGAAGCATGCCGCCGAGCTGCTGAAGGGCTAACGTAGGAATTTGTAATTGGCAATTTGTAATTTGCAAAGTAAGGCAGTCCAGATTCCTACTTTGCAAATTACAAATTGCCAATTACAAATCAGACAGGGCCCGCCGGCGAGGGCGCCAGCGCTACGTTGGCCTCTGTGGAGAAGACAGAATGAAAGTCACAGGCGGTCGTACTACTTACGGCGAATCGATCGGCATCCTGATGCTGGATACGGTCTTTCCCAGAATACCTGGCGACATCGGCAATGCCAGCACCTTCCCGTTTCCCGTGCGCTACCGGGTGGTCAAGGGAGCGTCGCTGGCCCGGGTGGTGAAACAATGCGATCCGACGCTGATCCAGCCGTTCATCGAAGGCGCCAGAGAACTGGAACGCGAGGGGGTGAAGGCGGTCACGACCAGCTGCGGATTTCTGGCTGCTTTCCATCCGCAGATTGCCAATTCGGTCGGCATTCCCGTCTTCACCTCCAGCCTTCTTCAGGTGCACCTGGCGCGGGCGGTGATCCGCGCCGATCAGAAGGTCGGGGTAATAACGGCGCGTGCCCAATCTTTGACCGAAAAACATTTCGAAGGCGTAGGCATTCAGAATTTGCCCATGGTGGTGGTGGGAATGGACGACTCGCCGGAGTTCTCCGGCACCTTTATCGAAGGCAAAGCTGAATACGACCCGGACAAGGCGGCGGAAGAGATGCGAACCGTGGCCCGCAATCTGGTACAGCAACACCCCGAGGTGGGCGCCATCGTGCTGGAATGCACCAATATGCCTCCCTTTGCGTACTGGGTTCAAAGAGAGACGAAGCTGCCTGTGTTCGATGTGGTGACCATGGTCAAGTACGCTTACTCAGCCGTCGTGCGGCAGCCCTACCAGGGACTAATGTAGGATAGCCGCACGGCTAGACCGGGCCGAATGACAATTGAGCCAAGGAGAAAACATTGATGGTTCGGAATTCTTGGAAAGCGAGCTTCGTGGTGCTGGTTATTTTTTTGCTCACGGCGACATTCTCGTGGGCTAAAGCGGAATCCAATCCTGCCGATGAAGCAGCCATCAAGAAGCTGGTTGCCAGCTTTAGCGACTGTTTCAACAGCAAAGACGCGCACGCGTGCGCCCTGCTATATACAGAAGATGGTGACTTCACCAGCGTTCGCGGCGATCGCGATCACGGCCGCCCCGCCGTAGAGAAGCACTACGAAAAAGTTTTCTCCACCTTCCTGAAGAATGCCCATCGCACCGATACGGTTCGCAGCGTCCAATTCTTGAGCCGCAGAATCGCCTGTGTGGACTCAGACTTTGAAATGACGGGAGCTACGGCTCCCAATGCCACGGAAGCTGCCCGGCCCGTCCGCAAGGGTCTTCTCACCTGGATCGTCACGAAAGACAAAGGTGGTGAGTGGCACATCGCCATTTTCCACGAACTCGACTACCCCGGAAGATGACGGAATTCAGCTCGGAGTAGCCGCTGAAATTGGTATGCAAACCCTCTGCACGAGCGTTGCTTCTTACTGAGCAAAGAACGCGAAGACGCAGCTTAGGGGAGGTCTGCAATGCCGGTGTCGAACTCTGGTCGTGCGGCCACGGATGCCGCCTGGCAAGCCGAAGAATACGAAGAGAGAGGCAAGTCGCTGTTCGTACTGGGTTGGGTTGTGGGATGCATGGGCGGTATCACCAGTGTCTGGATCTGGGTTGGGTGGCGCGCGGGTTCGGACCTCTGGATTTGGTATACCCTCGGGCTGGGTCTGGTTGGGGCCATGCTGGCCGGACGAGGCACGTGGATGCGTGTCCGCAGCGCCGCGCTATTTGCCGGAATTAGCGGTAAGATGATGCGTGTAGGCCCGGTATCGCGTCCCGAAACGGAAGGGCTGCCCTCACCCGGAGAGGACGACCGCCGGGCGGCTTAGGAGGTGGCAGTATGGCCAGCACAGGTGGCGGAACCGCCGATGGCGGGGCAGGGAAGCGGGAACAGGGTGTAGCGATCTCGTTCCTCGGGTTGGCCTTAATCGTGGCCGCCCTGCTCGTGGTATTTTTCACGCCGGCCGCCTTCCGCATCGGCCGGCAGGGTGCCTTTATTGGCCTCATCGTAGCGCTGGCCGTGGTTGGGTTAGGCCTGGTGTTTGTCGGCCGCAGCCGGCGCCGGGCCGCCATGTGAACGGCTGCACCCGAAAACCATTCACCGCTGAGGACGCAAAGGACGCAGAGGAATTTTCAATTTTGATTTTTGCATCTTGATTTAGACAATTCGCCCGACAATACCGGATTCTAACCAAAATCCATAAATGAAAAATTCTTCCTCTGCGTCCTTTGCGTACTCTGCGGTTAAGGGGTCGGATACTCCTTTGCGGCACCTTTACAGTGCAGAATTGCCGCGACGCTCCGATCGACATCCTGCTCCGTGGTGGCCCAACAGGAGACACTGATGCGCATGGCCGCGTGGCCATGCCACTCGGTTCCACTGCACCAGCAGGTCCCTTCGTCCTGTATCTCCGCAATTACCCGCCGCGTGGCCGCGGCGTCCCCAAACGTGACCAGGACCTGATTCAAGACAACGTCATTCAGAACCCTGCACCCGCCTTGGCGCAACTGCTCGGCAAAGCGGGTTGCCTGCCGGCAGTTCCGCTCGATCATCTCCGCCAGGCCGCGGCGTCCGAGCGAGCGCAAGGCGGCCCAGATCTCAATGGCCCGCGCGCGCCGCGAAGACTCCGGCGTGAAATGCCATGGTTCCCGGAGGTCCGAGGGTTGGAGATAAGCGGCGGTGACGGTCATTGCCCGGCGCAAATTCTCCGGTTCCCGAACGAAGGCCAAACCGGAGTCGTAAGGCACATTGAGCCACTTGTGGCAGTCGGTCGCCCAGGAATCTGCCTGGTTGACGCCGGCGACCAGAGGCGCCCGTTGCGGCGCGGCGGCAGCCCACAGGCCAAAGGCGCCGTCCACATGCACCCAGGCGCCAGCCTTTGCCGCCCGCGCGCAGATTTCTTCTGCCGGATCGAATGCGCCGGTATTGACATTGCCGGCCTGTATGCAAACCAGAGTGCGCTCGTCCAGGGACGGCAGCTCGGCCGGCCTGATTCGGCCCTGCTCATCGGTAGGCACCCGGAGCACTCGCGACCGGCCTATTCCCAGCAGAGAGAGCGCCTTCAGCACCGTGGCGTGCACCTCCTCGCCCACGATCACCGTCAGAGGGGGCGCGCCAAACAAGCCCTGCTCCTCGACATTCCATCCCGCGCGATCCAGCAGGGTGTGCCGCGCCGCCGCCAGACAGGTGAAGTTCGCCATGGTGGCGCCGGTAACGAATCCGCAGCCGCAGGAGCGCGGCAGGCCCAGCACATCGCGCAGCCATTCCAAGACGATCTCTTCCGCCGCTGCCGCGACTGGCGACATGACGCGCATCGCCACGTTCTGGTCCCAGGCGCCGGCCAGCCAGTTCGCCGCCAGAGCCGCCGGCAAGGTTCCTCCGATGACGAAACCGAAATAGCGGCCTCCGGTGGAAGCAACCGTTGCCGGAGAACCAATCTCATCCAGCAGGGCGAGCACTTCCGCCGGACGGCTCGGCGCTTCGGGAAGCGGACCGCCCAGCTCGCTTAACCGGCCGGTGTCTTCGGCGCGCGGAGCAACCCGCCGGTCTTTCATACTCGCCACATAACGGGCCGCGCGTGCGGCCACATCTTTCAACAAGGCATCCATGGCGGCAATTATAGATTTGGGATTTGGGAATAGAAATTAGGATTTGGGATTTGGGAATTAGGATTTAAGGAATTCAAAAAAGCATCGGGTGATCAAGCAATCAAGCAATCAAGTGATCGGGTGATCGGGTGATCGGGCGATCGGGTGATCCGGTGATCTGAAAACCATCGCTCACCCGATCCGCTAACAAATAGCCGGGAATTCGGTAGTAAAGAAGGCATACCGAGTTCCCTCAATTACCAAATTACGAAATTACCAAATTACCAAATCTCTGTTTGATCACCCAATCACCCAATCACCCGATCACCGGATGGGATGGGCCCGATGCTTGTTAGTCGGCCGTTGCCGCCATGCTCTTGCCTGGCAGGTCTGGCGCTTTGTGTTCCCCCAGCAGGTCGATCCAGCGGCGGAAGGTAGCCAGGAACACCACCGCACACAGCACCATAATGGCCACGGAAAGCGCCGTCAGCAGATAAAGCTTCTGTGGCAGATAGTTGGTCGTAAGGTTCAGATAGCCGGCATACATGGTCACGAAGGCCATGAAGATACCTGGAACCGCCGTCATCCATGCATACTTGGCCTTGCCGAGGCGCATGATCATAGTGGTGCAGATGATGAGCGCGCTGGAGGCCAGCAGCTGGTTGGCCATACCAAAGAGCGGCCAGATGGTGGAAATATCGCCGGTGTAAACCAAATAGCCCCAGGAGCCGGTAAACAGGAAACTGGTCAGGATAATCCCCGGCACCCATTTCTTTTCTAGTAGCTTGGGGAAGACCTTGCCCAGCATTTCCTGCAGCAGGAAGCGGCCGACGCGCGTTCCGGTATCCACCGCGGTCAGAATGAACACGGCCTCAAACATGATGGCGAAGTGATACCAATACGACATGAGATGCCGCATGAACGGAATTGAAGAAAACACGTAAGACATACCCACCGCGAGCGAGACAGCGCCGCCCGGCCGGCCTTGAACTTTTTCTCCTACCTCCGCCGCCAACATGGGCAGGTTCACTGTGCTGAGGCCGAGTTTGGCGAAGGCCGCCGGCGCCGCGTTGATGGCGAAGTAGTCGGCCGGCACCAGGACGCAGGCGGCAATCAGGGCCATGATGGCGACAAAGCCCTCCGTCAGCATTGCGCCATAACCGATAAAGAGGATGTCCCGTTCACTGGCCACCATCTTGGGCGTTGTCCCGGTACCAATGATGGCGTGGAAGCCCGAGAGGGCGCCGCAGGCAATCGTAATAAAGACAAACGGGAAAACGGAGCCGGGGATCACCGGGCCGCCGCCGTGGATATAAGGCGTCACCGCCGGCATCAGCAGGTGCGGCCGCACGAAGCAGATACCGATGGTCAGCATGGCAATCGTTCCCAGCTTTAGATAAGTAGAGAGATAATCGCGCGGGCACAATAGCACCCAGACCGGCAGGGACGAGGCGATGAAGCCATATAAAGGAAGAATGAGGGAAATCTGCTTCTTCGACAGCATGAAGATGGCGGCCAATGAGGGATTGGCGGCCACATAAGGTCCAGCCAGAATCGCCAGGAACAACAAACACACGCCGATGATGCTGCCTCCCTTAATGTCTCCCGGGCGGATCTTGTACATCCATAATCCCATGAAGAGCGCGATCGGCATGGTGGAAAACACCGTAAACGTGCCCCAGACGCTTTCGAACATGGCGTTCACCACGGCAATCGAAAGCCCGGCCAGCGTCAGGATCAGGATGAACAGGAAAGCGAAGGAAGCAACCACACCGGCGGCCTTCCCCACCTCAGTTTCGGCAATATAAGAAAGACTCCTGCCTTCGTGCCGAACCGAAGCGAACAGCACGACCATGTCGTGCACCGCACCGGCTAGAACACAACCGATCAGAATCCACAGGGCGCCGGGCAGATAACCAAACTGGGCAGCCAACACCGGCCCCAGCAGAGGTCCGGCGGCGGCGATGGCGGCGAAGTGGTGGCCGAACAGCACATAGCGGTTCGTCTTGTGATAGTCATGACCATCGGCCATCGCTACGGCGGGCGTAGGCCGGCTGGAGTCGAGGCCGAGCACTCGATTCGCGAGGAATAAGCCGTAAAAACGGTAAGCGATAGCAAATAGACAAAGAGCGGCGAAAACCAGAACTAAGGCATTCATACCCTGCCCTCCTAAGAGCCCAACCCGCCAAGCAGCCTCGCGCGTGGCACACCGCCAACTCGGCCAAGGTAGGATCGTTGTCGCATGAACGCTCTCGGCGGGCTGTGGCTCCACGGCTGTTCTGCCGGTTCAGCTGGAATAAGTGCAAAAAAGATACCATCTTCATTGTTTACAACCCATGGCAAATCACTAACCTACGGCTGAGGACACGCGGCGCGGTGATGTGGTTGTGCCACGTATCGGCACAACTGACGGAATGTCGTCATACGCCCTGGCCACAGCCAGTAACTTTGCTGCGCGTAAACTCCAGGCAAGGCCGCCAACGTACTGCCAGATAACGTTTTAGGATCGCGTTTTCGATTGACAGAAAGAGAGAGGATGATAGAGTGCGTGAAACTTCGGGACACAAGCGGGCTTACGAAAGAGGTGGTCTGCGTGAGAAGGACAAATTTCCGCTGGTTCATGGCGTCTTTGATTTTCTTGATCACGTTCATGTCCTACATGGACCGGGTCAATTTGTCGGTGGCGACTCCCACCATCATGAAGGAGTTTGGGTTCACCAAGGTCCATATGGGATTTCTGCAAACCGCATTCTTTGCCGGATACGCGCTGATGCAGATTCCTGGCGGCATGCTGGCCGAATACTTTGGACAGCGTGTTACCTCGACTCTGGCGGTGGCTTGGTGGTCGCTATTCACTGCGGCGACGGCGTGGGGAAGAGGTTTCGCTTCCTTCGCGGTAATTCGCGGGTTGTTCGGATTGGGCGAGGGCCCGATCTTCCCCGCCATGAACAACTTCATCTATCGCTGGTTCAACAAAGCGGAGAAGGCCAGAGCCACCGGCTTCATGCTTAGCGGCGCTTTCGTCGGCCCGGTGTTTGGCCCGGCCGTGACGGTAGGGCTCATGCTGGCTTTTGGGTGGCGTTCGGTTTTCATCTGTTTTGGCGTCGCAGGGTTCTTCCTGGCGCTGGCCTGGTGGTTTTTGGCCAGAAATCATCCGCGACAGTGCCGGTTCGTAAACGCTGCGGAAGCCGATCACATCGAGAGTGGAACAACGGCGGCCGGACCCCAAACTGCAAAAGACATTGCTCCCTGGAGAACGCTGATTACTTCTACTCAGTTCTGGGCGATCGGACTCCAGTACTTTATCACCGACTACATTATGTATGTCTTCCTGGCCTGGTTACCGCTCTATCTTCTGGAGGCACAGAAGTTTTCGCTTGCTAAGATGGGTATCTTTGCTTCCTTCCCCTGGGCGGCCCTGTGCTCGACTACCTTTCTGACCGGCTTCGTGAGCGACCGGTTGATTGCCACCGGGATCTCCAAGCATCGTGCGCGCACCTGGTTCGGCGCTGCCGGCTTGCTTCTGTCCGGAACCGCACTTTATTTGGCGGCCATTGCCGGGGCTCCCAGTATGAATGTCTTGTGGCTCACGATTTCGCTCGGTTCGCTCGGGTTCACGTTCAATTCCTCATGGGCAGCAACCCATGACATCGGTGGCAAATTCAGTGGCACCGTTTCCGGGTGGATGAATTGCTGGGGCAATGTCGGCGGGGTAATAGCTCCTACGCTCACCGCCTGGATCGCCACTCGTTACGGCTGGAAAGCGGCCATCGTGGTCACCGCCGCCTCCTCGGTGATCGGCGTAATTTGCTGGATCGCGGTTAAGCCTGACCGTGAGATTATTGGCAGTGAACCGGCGAAAGGCTTGAAAGCCTTTGCCTAGATCTTGCGTTGACTCAGCCGGCGAGTATCGAGTTCGGAACGAAGTATGGCCAAAGACAAGTTGAAGCAAAAAATCTCGGAGGGATTGCGCGACGAAAGCGCTCGCATTGGCCGGAACCGCGCTTTGGGAAGCATCAAGCCGGCGATGTTGAAAGCCGTGGTGAAGTTCCCACATTTGCGGGACCGCCTGCGAGCCGTCAAGCAATACTCCATCGAGCATCTGGACGAACTGCTTGCGCAAACCACGCGGGCCATGCAGCAGCGGGGCACCAAGGTTTTCGTGGCGAATACTCCGCAAGAAGCCTTGGAGTATATCGGCAAGATTGTTGGCCGCGGCTTGGTGGTGAAGTCCAAAAGCAACGCCGGCAAGGAAATCGGAGTCGTCCACTACCTGGAGGAACAGGGCGCTAAGGTCATAGAAACCGACCTGGGGGACCGCATCAACCAACTGGACGGCAGCAATGCCAGTCACTCCCTGGCCCCTTCTATTCACATACCGATCGAGCGCGTGGCCCAGTTGTTTTCCCAGGAAATTCAGGAGCCGCTGCGCCCGGAGTTGGAAGAACTGGTCCGGGCGGCCCGGAAGAGTTTGCGCCGCTTCCTGGAGCGGGCGGATGTCGGTATTTCCGGTGCCAACGCGGTGATCGCCGAGACCGGCTCGGTGATCGTGACCGAAAACGAAGGCAATATCCGGGCCGTCACCAGCATGCCGAAGGTGCACATCGTGATCGCCGGGGTGGAAAAAATTGTTCCCACCTTGCAAGACGCGATTTGCGTGATCAAGAGCGCCGCCGTGTTCGGCGTCGGGCAGGATATCGGCACCTACGTTTCCATTCTTTCCGGACCAAGCCGCTTTGAAAACGACGACTTGGCTTTTCTGGGCGAGGCGCAAGGCCCGCGGGAAATGCATATCGTGTTCCTGAAGGCCGGCCGGGAGAAAGCGATCCAGGAGGGCTTCGCCGAGGCGATCTACTGCATTAACTGCGGCAGTTGCCTGAACTTCTGTCCTGTTTATGCGGCCATCGGGGAGAAGTTCGGCTACAAATACCTGGGGGGCCGCGGCGCGGTGTTTACCGCCCTGCACGAATATCTGGAAAAAGCCGAGGAAGCCGGCCTCTCCCTTTGCATCGACTGCAAGCGTTGCGAAGAGGCCTGTGCCGTCGGCATGAAGACGCCGGAAATGATCGCGCGTCTGCGGGCGCGCCTCGCAAAGGAAAAGGGATTGCCGCTGGCCAAGAAGGCGGCGTTCCGGGAGCTGGCCGCGAACAAGCTGCCGAAGTGGGTCCTGCTGGCGAAGTTCCTTCAGTCTTTGGGACTAAATCCGGTTGGCGACGGCATGGCCAAGCTTCGTGTCCCGACGGAAAACCTGCCGGGCGACCGGCTGGTGCCCCTGCTGGCAGAGCGCAGCTTTGCGGAGATCGTGAAGCGGCGCTCGCGGCCGGTCACGAAATCCGGCAAGCGCGTGGCTTTCTTCGCCGGTTGCGTGGTCAATTACCTGCGGCCCGATCTGGGCGTGAGCGTGCTCGACCTGCTGGAGAAGCACGGGGTAGAAGTTGTCACGTTTCCCCAGGAAGCCTGTTGCGGTATTCCGGCTTTGCAGAGTGGCGACGAGGCGGACGCGCGCGCCATGGCCCGCACCAACCTGCCGCTGCTGACACGCGAGAGGTTCGACCATCTGTTGTTTGTCTGTCCTACGTGCGCCACCACGGTAAAGCAGGAATGGCCCAGGATACTGGCCGGGGAGCCGAAGCTGGCGGCCAAGGCGCAAGAGATTTCGGCTAAGGTGATCGACATCAGCTCGTACCTGGTACAGGTTCTGGGTATTCCCGCTCCGGAATCCGCGGTTTCGCTGCGCCGCGTTACCTATCATGACTCCTGTCATCTGGCGCGCGGGTTGAAGGTGACGGAAGAACCGCGCACTCTGCTGAAGTCCATTCCCGGCGTAGAGCTGGTCGAGATGGCGGAGCCGAACGCCTGCTGTGGGTTTGGCGGCAGCTTCAGCATGTCTTATTACAACCTGTCGCGGAAGATCAACGACGACAAGATCAGGCAAATCGCCGCCACCAACGCCGACTGCGTAGTGGCCGCATGTCCGGGCTGTGTCCTGCACCTGAAAGATGGTGTTCATCGCGCCGGCGGACCGCAGAAAGTTGTGCACCTCGTCGAGCTGTTGGCCGAAGCTTACAAGAATGGCGGGAGCAAAGAGAAATGAGCCGGTTGCAGGAGATCGCCGATCGTCGCGATGAACTGATCTTTGAGAGACGCGACCTTGCCTCTCAGGCTACTGCGATACGGGAAGGCGTAATCGCCCGATTGCCCGACTTGGTTGAGATGGCGATGGAGACGCTTCAGCAAAAACTGGCCAAGGTATATCTGGCCAAAGATGCAGCGGAAGCGGAGGCGATCCTCGCCCGTCTTCTTCAGGGCGAGAAGGAGGTTTCCCGGGCCTGCAGCACGGTTCTGGCCGAGATTGAGTTCGACAAGGTGCTGGGTGAGCGGGACATCCGGGTGAATCTGACGAAGTTGGAGGAAGTGGTCCAGAAGGAGATGGAACTGCCCGTCTCCGGCCACCCGCATTTCCTGATTTTGGATCAGCCCCGGGAGACGATTGAAGAGGGCCTGCGGCGGTTCACCGGGCAACGCGAAGACGTTTCCGCTGCCAACTTAAGGCGCCTGGCCGCCGAAAAGATCAAAGAGCGTATTCTCCAGTCAGGGTACGGCATCACCGGGGCAGACTGCATTGTCGCGGAAAATGGAGTACTAGTGCTGGCTGAAGACGAAGGCCATGTGCGGGCGGTGAGTAATCTACCCTATCGACACGTGGCGGTGGTGGGGTTGGAGGAAGTAGTTGCCTCCGCTGAACACGCCGTTACGCTGGTCCAGGCCGCCTCGGTTTACGGGTCCGGCCGCCTCACTCCCACCTACGTTTCCTTCATCGCCGGTCCCAGCCGCACCGCAGACATTGAGTTCCGCATGGCATACGGGATGCATGGCCCCAAGGAAGTGCACGTCATCTTGCTCGACAACGGCCGCCTGTCGATCCGCGAACAGGGCGCGGGGGCTCTGCTGAAGTGCCTTAATTGCGGAGCCTGCTACGCATCCTGCCGGGAACTGGCGCGCGACCAGCGATGGAGTGACGTCACCCTGAGTCCGAAGGCCCTGGCGTTGGGCCTGGCTCAGGGAAAGCTGGCCGTGAGAGAGCAGAATATGCAGATGGATGAATTCCTGTGTCCCGTCGGCCTGTCAGCCGAGCAAGTTGCAGATACGCTGCCACTGATCCGCGGCGATGCGCGGTGAGCAACGAAGAACACCCAGCACAGAGACGCAGAGCGAATTTGGGATCTGGATGGTGGCCCAGGTATGCGCCCTCGTAACCTTCGCAAGCTCGAGAGCGTTGTGGCGCATACCTGGGAATCTACAGTTTTAGACGCCGCGTAAACAGCAAGCTTCATGTCATCCCAGGTATGCGCCATGATGTCTACGTGCTTGTGAAGCGGTGCAGGGCGCATACCTGGGCCACCGATCTATATTTGACGGGACGAAGGGAAGCACCATTAAAGATTTGGGGTCACGCAACTCTGCATCACAAACCGGCCCCAAATCCCAAATCCCAAATGTCCTAGCTCCCGGGCGTAGCTTGCGCTGGCAAACTGTGCGCGGCGAAAAACTTCCAGATCACTTCGTTCGCGTCCAGGTCCCGGCTGGTCTTGCCTGCCTGCTTTTCCGGCGCCGGCAGTCCGCCGCCGGGCCAGGTATTGCCGCCGCCTTTCACGCTATAGAGCATGATCTCCGCGTCCGGCTTGCACTCGTACTTCTCCACTTCGGTCTTGTGGCCGCCTTTCGTCTTCGGCTTCAAGGTCGTGCGCTGTACTTTGCCGGGATCGCAGTTGTTGAATTTCGCCCAGGTCTTTGCGCTGTCCTCTGCGGAAAGGGTGGCGTAGGTGCCGGAGCGTCCCGATCCTCCCTTATAGGGAACGACGGGGTCGGAGGTGCCATTGATCATCAGAACCGGCAGCAGCCGGGACGGCGTACAGGACAAGCTCTTCGGCATGGCCGCGCCCACCGGCGCAATGGCCGCGATACGGTCGGTCAAGCGGCAGCCCAACTGGAAATCCATAAAGCCGCCGTCAGACAGGCCGGTGGCATAGATGCGCGAGCTATCGATCGAGTAGTTGTCCCCAAGCCGCTGGATCATTTGCTCGACAAACCAGACATCGTCGGCTTGCTGGGCACTGGGCCGGCTGCGGCGATTGCTTTGCCCGTCGCCGGATCCTCCTGATCCTCCCGGTCCCGGCCATCTCCCTCTTCGGCCGCCGCCCATCGGCGGGTAGCCTCTGCCTCCGCCACCGCGTTGGCTCGGCTTCTCCGCCGAAACCCCAATGTTCCAACGCCCCTGCAATGGACTGGGATAGACTGCGATAATGCCGTTGCGATCCGCCAGGTCATTGAAACCCAAAAAGCGCGCCATATCCTCCGCTTCCTGCTGGCGTCCGGGAAGCAGCAAAACCACGGGATAGTGCCGTTGGGAGTCGTATCCTCTGGGCAAATGCACCAGGAACGTGCGAGACACGTTGTTCACGGTCACCTGTTCCTGCTTGTCCTGCGCCCGGGCCGCATTTGTCCACAACAACAGGCTGCTAACGCATAGACAGAGAACTAGAGCTTGGCGATTGTTCATGTACTGTAATTATAGAAGTCAGAAGTCAGAAGTCAGAAGACAGAAGACGGGAAACGGGAAACGGAGGTTAAGACCAACCAATCCCGTGCACTTTGTCTCTGATAGGCATAGGGATGACGAGATGAGCCGGCAGAAGTTCTCATTGCTGATGAGCACAGCAGTAGTGATTTGCGGTTTGATCCCCAACTTCGGTACGCGAGCAGCCGCTGGAAGTGATCGGCCGGGGAGCGTCGATGCAGCCACGCCCCGCGACGATGCTGTGGCCGCGGCGGCGTTCTCCGCCATCCTGCCGGTCTTGCATTCCCCGCGCTGCATGAACTGCCATTCCAGCGGGGATTTTCCCCGGCAGGGAAATGACAGCCACCGCCACGTGATGAACGTGCGGCGCGGTCCGAACGGAGAGGGAGTACCCGGCCAAGAGTGCAAAGCCTGCCATCAGGACCACAATCTTCCCGGAGCGCATATGCTCCCCGGGGCGCCCGGTTGGCGCCTGCCTTCGCCCGGCACGCCGATGGTCTGGGAGGGACTCAACGGCCATCAACTGTGCGAGTTGTTCAAGGACCCTGAACAAAACGGCGGCCGCACCGTCGACCAGATTGTGGAACACATGACCACCCCGCTCGTGCTTTGGGGCTGGAATCCCGGCGAGGGCCGCACTCCTGTGCCCATGGGCCAGGCCGAATTCCTGGCCAAAGTGAAGGAGTGGGCCGCGAAAGGGGCGGCTTGCCCTTAATTTTGAATTTCGATTTCCCAGTTACCCGGGAATTTTCGAATGCCCACTCACAGTTCAGAAGCAAGGGGGTTGCGGATCTCAATTACGAACCCCGGCGAGCTGGCGGATCACTTCTCTTGCAAACAACGTTGAACCGGCATATTTTGTTTTCCGGCTTCCCCAAATAACATAAGACAGGTTTATATGCAGTCGCCGTCGCTATCCGCGTGTCTGCTGTTCTGCTGTTTAGTGCCGTATGTCTGCGGGCAGTCCCTCATGCAGAAGGAATTGCGGATTCCACTCAAAAACGCAGGCTCAAAGGGCTTAGCGGCTGTAATGGTATGGCCCAACGAACCTGGAGCACACCCTCTGGTGGTTTTGACCCACGGCACCCCGCGAGGCCATAGTGGCCTGTCTCAGATGTCTCCTTCGGATTGGCTTCCGCAAGCGCGGGAGTTTGCTCGCCGCGGATGGACCGCCGTGGTAGTCATGCGCCGTGGCCATGGCGATTCAGGTGGCGGATATCATGAAGGTATGTGTGCCTGCTCCAGTCCCTGTTACAAAGATGCAGGGATGCAATCTGCTGCTGATCTGCGGGGCGCGATTGAATATCTTTCCCAGCTTGCGGAAGTGGATCCATCGCGCATTCTCAGCGTCGGCAGGTCTGCCGGAGGTTTTGCTAACGTGGCGCTTTCCGCCGATCCGCCGCCCGGTCTGGTCGCGGCGATTAGCTTCGCCGGTGGTCACGGATCTTCTTCCCCGGATGAGGTCTGCCAACCCAAGGCTTTGGTTAAGGCTTTCGCTGACTTCGGCAGGAAATCCAGAATTCCGATGCTATGGGTCTATGCGGAAAATGACCACTACTTCGGGCCACAGCTCGCGCAGCAGTTCTATCATGCCTTTACCGCAGGCGGCGGCAAAGTATCCTTTGTCGCTGCACCCGCTTTTGGCGCTGACGGTCACACGTTGTTTTCACGGGAGGGTATCCTGTTCTGGACGCCAATCGTCGACGAGTTTCTTAGAACCCAAAACCTGACCTTGAGAACAACCCTCCTGCCTTTGCCATAATCCCCTGGTTGTCCTCGTGCTGCGCAGTGCGCCGATTAATTGAATTTCGAATTCTGAATTTGGATCGCAGGCTAACCAGTTTTGGGAATGCCCGCAAATCAAAATTCAAAATTGAATCAGGGCGTGCTGACCAGGACTGAGGGCTGCAAGCCTCCAGTCGAAAACGGAGAACCGCGCACGGGGCTCAACGCTCCACCGCTGCCGATTGCGAACCCTACAATCTGGTTGCCATTGAGCGCATACAGGAACTTTCCCGAATGATCTACGGCCAGGTCGCCGAGCTGACCGCTGCCACTGAACGGCGATCCCGGGATTTGGCTCAGCGCGCCCGTACTGGAATCCACCGCATACACGCTCACGCCTGCCGGGCTGCCGGCAAACAACAGGTTTGCTGAAACCGCGGTTCCCGCCACACCGGAGAGCGCCACCGGTGTGGACGCAATCGGCGACAAGGACCCATCGCCGTTTACCGTCCAGCCATAAATATGTCCTGCTTCAGGGCCGGCAAAGGGGTTGCCAGGGGGCGGAACGATTACCGTGGTGGCGTACAGGAATTTGTTGCCCGAAACCACCAGGCGATCCATGAGTACGGTAGTGCGCGCAACGCCGATAGCCGTTGTGCTCAAGGAACCGTCAGTGTTGATCGTCTGGCTGTCGATGCCGACTGCCGAGGTCAGATACACCGTCTGGTTAACAATTGCCAGATCCTCGGTTCCATGGTGATCCTGAAAATCAAATGGTTGCGGATTGAGCGGGGTGAGTGTGCCGCTATTCGGCTCGATAGTATAGGACGCTGCGCCGATCGCTATGCTGCCGGCTACATAGGCGTGCGTGCCGGCGGAATCCACCGTTATTCGGAGGGCGGCGCCCCCCTGTTGCGCATCCGCGACCTCCGGCCCAATCGCCGCCAGCGCGCCGGCGCTGGATATGGAGTAGGCCGTAATTCCTCCGGGGTCCGATGTCGTTGGCGCATTCGCGGTGTAGAGAAAGGCGCCGCTGGGGTGGACCGCCATACCTTGTAACTGTCCGCCCACGGCCGGAAACGGGGATCCCGAAACCTGAGTCAAGCCACCGGCAGCAGGATCGATTTGCCACACTCCGATCGAGTTGACGTTCGGGCCCGAGGCGAACAGGAACTCCGCAGCCGCGGAATTCCCGCCAATACCACCGTTCCCCGTCGGAGCCGGGGTTGCCGCAGCCGAACCACCACTCGCCCCACTGCTCCCCGACGATGCCGAGCTGCCACTTGAACCGCCGCTGCCGCCGCAACTGATGAAAACGAAAGCAACTACTGTTAGTAGTGCCGCAATTATTCGGATAGCCGTTCCGCTTGCCGTTCGTCGGCAGGTATTCACTCGACCTCCTGGCAGTCGCCTCCTTGTAGTTCGTGCTTTAGTGGGATGTGAAACCTTGGCCCAAGTTGCCAGAGGAGAAAACATCCACCACAGAGACACCGAGACACAGAGAAAAATTAGGACTTGGGAGTGTGGATTTAGAATTTTAATCGCCTCCAGAAAGACGGGTTTCCGGCGGATGTAAAGAAATCCTGGAATCCTAAAATCCGGATTTCCCTCTGTGTCTCTGTGGTAGGTGTTTGCCGGGTAGAATCGAAACACCATCGGCCTGAAGGATTGCGGAAGGAGAACCACTGCATGCAGCACATCAATGGCGAGCGTCTGTGGTCAAGCCTCATGGAAATGGCCCAGGTAGGCGCAACCGCCAAGGGTGGGGTTTGCCGCCTCGCCCTCAGCGAGGCGGACGGCAAAGGGCGCGACCTGTTCTGCCGCTGGTGCCGGGAAGCGGGCTTGCGGGTCGAAGTGGATGGAATCGGTAACCTCTTTGCCCGGCGCGGCGGCAAGCAACCGGATCATCCTCCGGTGATGGTTGGCAGCCATCTGGACACGCAGCCCACGGGCGGCCGGTTTGACGGTGTCTACGGCGTCCTGGCGGCCCTGGAGGTGGTGCGGACGCTCAACGATCTGGGCATCGCAACCCGCAAACCGGTTGAACTTGTGTCCTGGACGAACGAGGAGGGTTCGCGCTTTGCCCCGGCTATGTTGGGATCGGCCGCCTTTACCGGCGATATCACGCTGGAAGCGGCCTTGGCGGCGGCCGACGCCCAAGGTATGCGCGTCGGCGCGGCCCTGGACGCGATCGGCTACCGGGGCGCGCGCGCCGTCGGCGGCGTAAAGGTTGATACCTATTTCGAGGCCCATATCGAACAGGGACCCGTATTGGAAAGAAACGGAAACGTCATTGGCGTGGTCACCGGAGGCCAGGGAATACGATGGTTTAATGTGAGCGTCCTGGGGCAGGGCGGTCACGCCGGGACTGTGCCAATGGACTTTCGCCGCGATGCCCTGGTGGCGGCTGCGGAAATGGTTCAGCGGCTCGAGCGGATCGCCGTCGGCTTTGATCCGCGCGCCATGCTCACGGTGGGTCAAATCGCTATCGCCGGCTCGTCGCGCAACACCATTCCCGGTCACGTGTCTTTTACCATAGACCTGCGGCACCATGAAGATCGGGCGATCGATGCCATCGAACAGGCGATACGCGCCGGTTTGGATGAAATCGCCCGCCGTCGCGGCGTTCAGGCCGAAATTGCTATGGTGTGGAACAGTCCGTTTACGCCCTTCGACTCCGCCTGCGTGGCCGCCGTCGCGAACTCGGCGGCCGCCCTGGGCTACTCCCATCAGGAGATCGTAAGCGGCGCGGGCCACGACGCCATCAATATGGCCCGGTATTGTCCCACCGCAATGGTTTTTATCCCCTGCGCCGGCGGGCTCAGTCATAACGAAGCCGAGTCGGCGTCGCCGCAGCACGCGGCGCAAGGCGCGGACGTACTCTTTCATGCGGTGCTGGCGCGAGCCGGCGCGGAAACGAGGACGGCATCATGTTGACGTTTTTTCATCCCGACCAGTTGTTGCATCATCCCAAGAGCTATTTTTCCCGCGGCCAAATGCGGTCCCCGCAAGAGATTCCCGAGCGCGCCCGCCGTTTGCTGCAGACGGTTACCGATCTGGGGTTTGAGATCCGGCAACCGGCTGACTTTGGCATGACTCCGATCGCCGCGATTCACGATATGGGTTATCTCCGCTTTCTGCAGAGGGCGCATTGCCGCTGGAAGCAGGTCCCCGAAGACTGGGGCGACGAGGTGATGTCTAACATCTTCGTGCGCGAACGGAATCCCATGCGCGGCATTCTGGCCGAGGCGGCGCGCTATCTGGCGGATGGCAGTTCGCCGATCGGCGAAACGACGTGGCGTTCGGCCTATTGGTCCGCCCAGAGCGCGCTGGCGGGGGCAGAAGCCCTGCTGTCGGGCATGCGCAAAGCGTATGCCTTATGCCGTCCGCCGGGGCACCACACGCGCCGGGATGGCGCCGGCGGTTTCTGCTATTTGAACAATACCGCGATTGCGGCGCAGGCCCTGCGCAAACGCTTCGCCCGCGTCGCCATCCTGGATACCGATATGCATCATGGCCAGGGTATACAGGAGATCTTCTACCAGCGCCGCGACGTGTTCTACGTTTCCATTCACGGCGATCCCACCAATTTCTATCCCGTGGTGGCCGGCTTCAGCGATGAGCGGGGCGAGGGCGAGGGCCTGGGCTACAACTTGAATCTGCCGATGCCGCACGGATCCAGTGAGGCGTTCTTCTTTCAACAGTTGGAGGAAGCGGTTTCCGCCATACGGACCTTTGAGCCGGAAGCGCTGGTCATGGCGCTGGGATTTGACATTTATCGCGGGGACCCGCAGGCAAAAGTGGCCGTTTCCAGCGAAGGATTTGCGCGCATTGGCGCCGCGGTCGATAGTTTCCAGGTACCGACTCTGGTGGTTCAAGAAGGCGGCTACGATCTGGAGGCCTTAAACGAAAATGCCCGGCAGTTTTTCCGCGGGCTGGGCGCTTAACCGGATTAGCCGCAGATCAACGCAGATGAACGCGGATTTTTAATTTTGGATTTTGAATAGAGCCTGCAGGGACTAGCCGCAGGCACAAATCAAAATTCAAAATTCGAAATTCAAAACCGATTCAGCCTGCTGGCAGAGGGTGCTTCAAATCGGCGTTCATCCGCGTCGATCTGTGGCCAATTTCCAGGGAGGATACCGTGATCGAGACTGTGCTGCAAAGCCTCACGAACAGCGAACTGCGATCCCGCATGGAGGCGGCCACGCCCCGGGGCACCAGTATTACCTACGACCTTTACGCCGCGCGGGCGGAAAACTCCGAGCTTTGGGACGTGGAAGGCCGCCGCTTTATCGATTTCGCGGGCGGCATCGCGGTTAACAATGTCGGTCACCGTCATCCCCGGGTAGTGCGAGCCCTGCGCGAACAGCTCGAACAATTCATTCATACCTGTTACCAGGTTGTCCCCTACGCCTCCTATGTACAGCTCGCCGAGCGCATTAATGCGATCACTCCCGGCTCGCACCGCAAGAAGACCGCGTTCTTCAGTACGGGCGCGGAAGCGGTGGAGAATGCGGTAAAGATCGCGCGCGCGGCGACCGGCCGGCCGGCGGTGATCGCTTTCACCGGGGGTTTTCATGGACGCACCCTGATGGCCATGGCGCTCACCGGCAAGATGACGCCTTACAAGGTGGGCTTCGGTCCGTTTCCCAGCGAAGTATTCCATGTCCCGTTTCCGAATGCGCTGCACGGAGTGACGGTGGAACACTCACTCCATGCTTTGCAAAGCCTGTTCAAGGCCGACGTCGATCCCCAGCGGGTAGCAGCTGTGATTGTGGAACCGGTACAGGGGGAAGGCGGGTTTTATGTGGCGCCGAAGGAATTCCTGGCGGCTTTGCGTTCGCTTTGCGACGAACACCGGATCCTGTTGATTGCCGATGAGGTGCAAACCGGGTTCGGCCGCACCGGCAAGATGTTTGCCATGGAGCACTACAGCGTACTCCCCGACCTGATGACGTTCGGCAAAAGCGTAGCCGGAGGTATGCCCCTCACCGGAGTATGCGGGCGCGCGGAAATTATGGATGCGCCGGCGCCGGGCGGACTGGGCGGCACCTACGCCGGCAATCCGCTGGCGCTGGCGGCGGCCCATGCCGTGCTCGATATCTTCGAGCAGGAAGGTTTAGTGGCGCGCGCCAATGTGCTCGGCGGACGATTGCGGACAACGCTGGAGGGCCTGCGAAGTCAGGTGCCGCAGATCGCCGAGGTGCGTGGACTGGGCGCCATGATCGGAGTCGAGTTCTGCCAATCCGGCGGCAATACGCCTCACCCGGATTTTGCCAAGCAGGTGCAGGCACGCGCCCTGGAGCGCGGCCTGTTGATGTTGACCTGCGGCGTCTATGCCAACGTGATCCGTTTCATGTTCCCGCTTACCATGTCGGATGCCATTATGGCGGAGGGCCTCGAAATCCTGAAAGTTGCCTTGCTGGAAACGGCAGCAAAGTGAGAATTCGCCGTTTGCAATCAGGTGCACGCGGGTGTAAGCACCGGGCTTTAGCCCGGTGACGTCTGTCCGATCTTGACAAACGTGGGGTAGTTTCCTAACCGGCTCACAACCCCAGCCTTTCTCGCCAGGTTTCCGAACGGTTCGGCTTCAGTCGTACCCTACCTCCGCGGCAATTTCGCTCCTTTCTCCCCTTTAGGTTCTGACTTAGCTGAATACTGAATGCTCGATGCTGCTGATCACTGACCACTGACCGCTGAAACTGAGAACTGAGAACTGAGAACTGAGAACTAAAAAGATCGTGGATAATGCACTCGAAGGAGCCTCAGATGACGAACAGCCTGGATGCCGCTGTTCCTACAGCAAGATTGCAAGCGACAGTACTGATGCTGACCTGGGTTGCCGGCAGCATCGACGCCGTCGGCTATTTTGGCCTGGGCCGGGTGTTCACGGCCAATATGACCGGCAATACCGTGCTGCTTGGCCTGGCGCTCGGCCACGGCGAGGCTTCGGCTGCGGTTCGGTCGGTTGTTGCTTTGCTCGGTTATATGGCTGGGGTGGCCGCCGGAGATGTTATCGTGGGCTTTGATGCGGGCGACATCAGCCGCTCCTTCAGGCGCGCGATTTCCGCGGAAGGAATGATTCTGATCCTGTTCACCGCGGCGTGGCATATTCTCGGCGCCAATGGACATCTCTTGCTGCTCCTCATCTTCTTGTCCGCGGTGGCGATGGGAATACAGAGTGTAGCGGTCCGAAAATTGAAGCTCCCCGGGATTGTCACGACCTACATCACGGGTACGATCACCAGCCTGGTGTCCGGGGTAGTGGGCGGAGTAAAGCGGCAGCTATCTCGTAAGGAAAATGTTACTGGGCGTGCAGACTGGGAAGGCCGGGTCAAGCTGCAAGCGGCTGTGTTTGTCATCTACGGGCTATCTGCCGCGGTCAGCGGCCTCATACAAAGCCGATGGCCGGCAGCGACCAACTTCTCCTCTTTGATTGCGGTGGGAGCGGTTCTGCTGATTACGTTGCATGCCGGCCGAGTGTCAGCCGCAGATTGACGTTGATGTACGCTGACCAGATAGCGCCGCCGTCCCTTCGACGGAACTCAGGGCAAGCTCCCGGCGGCGGGCTGTGGATACCAAAGGCGCGTGCCCAGCTTCATTTCTCAGCAGGTTTCGCAACGGTTCGGTTCAGTTGTAGCGTTCCTCTACGGCGAAAACGTTTCGCTTCTTTCTCACTTTGGGTTCTGATCTGGCTGAATGCTGGCTGCTGAGTGCTGAGAAGTCAGAACCGCGAACCGGTAACTGGAAACCGGAAACTGGAAACTCGCCACGGCTGAGTGCTGGGGGCGACTGACCACGGGCCACTGGGTCGAAAATATATCCGTCCAAAGCGTCCAAACCGTCCAACCCGGACCCAGATGCGTCGCGAAGCCGGCTACGCGGCTTCTCCAGGCAACGTTAAGTTGCTGTGCTGCTAACATTTGGCCACGGGCCACCGGGTTGAAAATAAATCCGTCCAAACCGTCCAAACCGTCCACGCGCCGACAGGACAAGCTGCTACTCTCTGCAGCATGAGGCTCACGACGGTGACAGCCGAGAGGTTTCGCGGCGCACAACTGAGAACGGAGAACCGGGAACTGAGAACTTTCCCGATGGTGGCCGAGAGCCCGCAGGCGAAATCCCGATCCCGCCAAGCGGGAGAGGGACCTGCAGACAGATGCGCCCCTTTTTTGCTTTTAGCTTGCGGCTTGTTGCTTGCAGCTTGTTGCCGGTATGTTTTGCCGAGAGCCGACGACCGAGAGCCGAGAGCTGCCTTTCCGGCTTGTTGCTTGTTGCTGGGGTCCAACCCGCCATATCCCGCCACATCCCGCGACATCCCGCCTCCGGAGATCTTTTTTTATTTTTTTCGCGCGCCAGTCGCCGGCTTCCTCCGTGGCTAATTTGCAAAGTAAATGCCAACCACCAAGAGCCTTCGCGGCGCACAACCGAGAACTGAGAACTGGGATCTGGGAACTGGGAACCACCTTGGAATTTTCGGAGTTCAGCTCCCACAGGTACATGGTATAAACAGGTGTTCTTCCCGTTGCCAATTGCCGTCTTCATACCCGGCCGTTGGATCTCCCAAAAGCCGGTGCGAGGCGCTTGGCCATTGGGTCAAGAGGTTAATCGATGGCGGATAAAGTTATTCTCAACGAACGCGATGCGGCATTTTACGCGGTGGATTGGGGCCGCACCAAGGGTCTGGTGGCGAAAGAATCGCCGGCTTACTCCGACAAGGTGCAGGTCCGAATTACGGAGTATTTGCCCGGCTACGTCCACAAGCTTCATGTGCATCCCACCCAGGACGAGATCATCTTCGTTCTGGAGGGCAAGGGCGCGTCGGAAACCGCGAGCGGCAAGCGGGATATCACGGCCGGCGATGTCGTGCTGGTTCCGGCGGGAGTCCCCCATGCCACCTATAATCCGTATTCCGAAGTGTTAAGAGCGGTGATCATCAAGTCGCCCCCCGACAGCAAGTGACAGGAGGCTGAGATTCATGGATTACGCACAGCGGGCCCACGAATTGCTCGAAGGCGCCATCGACTTTCATATTCATACCGGACCGGATGTTTTCCCGCGGCTGCTGAACGACGTGGAGGTGGCCCAGCAGGCCAAAGTGGCGAAAATGAAGGCTGTGCTGTTGAAGAGCCACGTCACTTCCACTGCCGACCGCGCGCAAATTGCCGGCCAGGTTGCCGGCTTTCCCGTCTTCGGCGGCATTGCGTTGAATCTTCCGGTGGGCGGCGTGAATCCCCAGGCGGTGGAGATGGCGCTGCGCATGGGGGCCAAAGAGGTGTGGATGCCCACCATTCATGCCGAGCATTACATGCGGGAAGTGGGCCAGGTTCCCATGTTTGCCAAGGTGCTGGATAACTCCATCAAAGGCATCAATCTCCTGCAAGCGGATGGCACGCTCATCAAGGAAGTCCTAGACGTGCTGGATCTGATCAGGAAACACGACGCCATTCTGGCTACCGGCCACATCTCCATTCAAGAGGCCATGGTCTTGGTGCCCAAGGCGAAAGAAATGGGGATCAAGAAGATTGTTGTCACCCACCCCGCTTCTCCCATGGAGAACTATTCCATCGCGGATATGAAGGAGATCGTACAGCGGGGCGCCGCCATGCTCGAACACGTGGTCAACGACACCACGCACCAGATGAAACACCCGATTCCTCCTTCGCAGCTTGCCGACGCGATTAAGGGCGTGGGAGCGGATACGGCGATCATGAGCACCGATAGCGGCCAGGTGATCAATCCGGCGCCGGTGCAGTCGATGGAAATCTTCATTTGCCAGATGCTGGGTCTGGGCATTCCGGAGCGTGACATCATCACCATGACACGGGACAATCCAGCGCGGATGTTGGGCATTTAGCGAGCAACCAGCATGGCGAAATATGTGGATCCTGTCAGCGGAGAAACTTATCCGCTTGCCACACCCCGGTGGTGCTCTGCGCAGGGCCGGCCGCTGATGCTTACCTTGTTGCCGGGCATCGGGCGGGGCGAGATCGATCGGGGCACGCGCTCTCTGTGGCGTTATGCCGCCGCTTTGCCGGTTGCCGTATCCGATCCGGTCAGCCTGGGCGAAGGCTGTACGCCGCTGGTGCGGCGCTGCTGGCGGGGTGTCTCCGCCCTGTTCAAGCTGGAATGGTTTGCGCCTACGGGCAGCTTCAAAGACCGCGGCGCTTCAGTAATGATTTCCATTCTCCGTCGGCAAGGCATCGATCGCGTGCTGGAGGACAGCTCCGGGAATGGCGGCGCTGCCGTTGCCGCCTACGCCGCGGCTGCCGGCATGCGCGCCAAAATCCTGGTTCCCGCCTACACCCAGCTGGCTAAGACTGTACAGATGCGCGCCTATGGTGCGGAACTGGAACTCGTTCCCGGAACCCGCCAAAACACCGCCGAGGAGGCGCTGCGCCAGGCCGGACAGATTTTCTATGCCAGTCACAACTGGCAGGCGTTTTTCCTGCAGGGCACCAAGACCCTGGCCTACGAGCTGTGGGAAGACCTGGGGTTTCGCGCTCCCGATAACGTTATCATTCCTTTAGGCGCGGGCAGCAACGTACTTGGCTGCGATATTGGTTTTGGCGAATTGCTGCGCCACGGCGAGATCGCGCGGCTGCCCCGGCTTTTCGGCGTGCAGCCGGCAAACTGCGCACCCATCCACGCTGCCTATGTTGCCGGCGGGGATGAACTGGTGTCCGTTGAGACGCGGCCGACCATCGCTGAGGGGACCGCTATCACGCACCCCATACGCCTCAAGGAGGTGTTGCAGGCCATCCGGCGCTCCGCAGGCGCCACGGTTGCGGTCAGCGAAGAGGAGATCGTTGCCGCTGTCCGGGAATTGGCTGGCGAGGGCCTATATGCGGAACCGACAAGTGCCATCGCCGCCGCAGCGATGACCAAGCTGGTGGAAGCCGGCGCCGTCAAGCCTGACCAATTGACCGTGATTCTGTTGACCGGCAGCGGCTTGAAGGCAACGCAACGAATCGGGGAGCTATGAAAGTACTACTCATCAGCGGCAGTCCCAAAGCAGAAGGGAACACGGCGCAACTGATGCAGGAATGCGCCCGGGTAATTGAAGCGAACGGCATACAGGCGGAAGTCATCTCTTTTGCCGACAGGAAAATCGAATCTTGTACCGCCTGTGGGAAATGCTCCGAAATCGGAGAATGCAATATTACCGACGGTTTGAATGAAATCATTCAAAAGCTGAAGGCGGCACAGGGATTCATTGTGGGTTCGCCGGTATACTTCGGAACCGCCCGGGGAGACGTAATGTCGGCCCTGCAACGGATCGGCTACGTGTCGCGCAACACGAACCGTTTCCTGAGCGGGAAGGTCGGCGGGCCCATAGCCGTAGCGCGGCGCGGCGGGCAGACTCTAACCCTGCTGGAAATGCTTATGTTTTTCCTGAGCAATGACATGATCGTGCCCGGATCGATTCATTCCAACCGGGTAATGGCCCGCCTGCCTGGCGAGGTCTGGAAAGACCAGGAGGGCATCGATACGATCCGGCACTTCGCCACGAATGTAGCGAATCTGGTTAAAAAATTGAACTAGGAGCCAGAAGTCAGGAGTCAGAAGTCAGAAGGGAACTTCTGCTTGCCGATTCTGCCCTCTGCCTTCTGACTCCGGTTGTCTACCTCCCTTTTCCCAGCCGTGGGCGCGGGAAACGGAAAACAGGTAACGGGAAACGGCTGTCAATGCGCACTTGACGCGCTGTTCGTCGCTGCACTAGGGTAGCTTCAGCTCGGAAGAATGACTGCTCGTTGCTCATTACGGCTCGCCTCGGTTCTGGTCTTTATTCTTTGTTCCCTGAGCGCTTTCACCGAGAAGATTGCCGATATTCATCCCACCAACTATCTCACCGATCTGGCCGGCGTAATCGATCCCGCGACGGCGGCGCGGATCAATGCCTGGTGTGCCGAAGTCGAACGCCAAACCGGCGCGCAGATCGCGGTGGTGACCGTGCGTTCGCTGGAGGGGGAATTGGTTGAAGACTACGCCGTCGACCTGTTCAAACAGCTGGGGGTGGGCAAGAAGGATAACCGCGGGGTCCTGTTGCTGTTGGCGCCGCAGCAAAAACGCTATCGGCTTGAAGTTGGTTACGGCCTGGAACCGGTCATTACCGACGCGCGCGCCGGCGATATCGGGCGGGCGGCCGTTCCGCTGTTGCGCCAGAACCAATATGGGCCAGCCGTCGAGCTGGTAGTACATGGATTGGGCAATTTGATCGGAGTTGGAGCAGGAGGCAGTCCTCCGCCTGCGCGTGCGGTGGTCAGAAGCCCGGCCGTCAGCTTTCCCTGGTGGATCTTTCCCTTGGGCATCTTCTTTATCATTAGTTTTGTGATTCGTGTCCTTCGCGCGCTTTTCGGTGGCGGCCGGCGCCGCGGCACCGGGCTCTGGTGGATCGGACCAGGGGGTGGTTTCGGAGGAGGTTTGGGCGGCGGGAGCTGGGGCGGTGGCTTTGGCGGCAGCTCCGGCGGGTTTGGCGGCTTCGGTGGCGGAGAAAGCGGCGGCGGGGGCGCCAGCGGCAGCTGGTAAGAAGCAACAAGCCACAAGCCACAAGCTTAGAACCTCGGGCTCCAGGAATTGGGATTAGCACTCGAAAACCCGCAGGGGTTGATGAATGAAGTTGACTGACAGCCCACGGCAGATGGTAAGAAGCAACAAGCTACAAGCCGCAAGCCAAAAATCTACCTGTCGTTTCCGGGCTAACGTAGGCTGGGCCGACAAGAGAACGCGGAAGTCCCCGGGTGGGTTTGACTTGTCGCTTGTTGCTTGTAGCTAGGAGTGACCCCGCATGAAACGAGTAAAAGAAGACCTCGAAACCTTCGTGCAACGGCTGCAGCAGGCGGCGGGCGCAAATCTGGTTTCCCTGATGCTGTATGGTTCGGCCGCCCGCGACGATTTCCATGAAAAGTATTCCGACGTCAACCTGCTGTGCGTCCTTCGCGACATTGGCGGACCCGCGTTAAACCGGCTTGTGCCGGTGGTCCACTGGTGGTCGAAGGAACTGCATCACCGTCCGCCGCTGTTCGTTACGGCGGAGGAGCTGAAGACTTCGGCGGACGTATTCGCCATCGAGACTCTTGATCTCAAGTCGAATCATCAGCTTCTGGCCGGCCAGGATGTGCTCTCCGATCTGGAAGTGCCGATGAATCTGCATCGCGTTCAGTTGGAACATGAACTGCGCGCGATGCTGATGCGTTTGCGCCATCATTATTTATTGGTGTCCGAAGACGAGCACGAGCTGGAAAAGACATTGGCCAAATCCATATCCAGCGTGTTGGTGCTGTTTCGCCATGCCCTGATCGCGGCCGGGCATCCGGCGGTGCCCGAGGCCAAGCGCGAGGCGCTTGCCCGCGTCACCGAAGTCTTCGGAATCGACACGGCCCCCTTACATGCCGTTCTGGATGTGCGCGAAGGGCGCCGCATCCAGACCGGAATCGGAACTTTGTACCAGAATTACATGGAATGCGTGGCGAAGATGACCAGCCAGGTCGATCGCATGGAACTGAAATAACGTTTCCCGTTACCCGTTTCCCGCTGGCCGTGCGGAAAACGGGTAACGGTGAATGGCTGAGGGATTGAATAATGAAGAAACCAGTCCTAATCGTGCTTGCCGTGATGGTATTTGCCCTCCTGTGGTTTGGTTCAACCTATGCCAGCCAGCGCAATGAGATGGTGCGGAAGAAAGAAGCCGTGAACGCCGCCTGGTCGCAGGTGGACGTGGTTTTGCAGCGCCGGGCCGACCTGATTCCCAACCTGGTGGAAACGGTGAAGGGCTTTGCGGCGCAGGAGCAGACGGTGTTCCGCGATATCGCCAATGCCCGCGCCGCGCTGCTATCGGCGCGCGATCCGCAAGCCAAGATAGCGGCCAACGGGCAACTGGATTCCGCTCTGGGGCGGCTGCTGGTGGTGGTGGAGAATTATCCCCAGTTGCGCTCCAATGAGAACTTTCTCCGCTTGCAGGACGAGCTGGCGGGCACGGAGAACCGGATCGCCGTGGAACGCCGCCGCTACAACCAGGCGGTGCAGGACTACAACACTTACATCTCCTTGTTTCCCCAAAATCTGGTGGCGAGCCTGAGCGGGTTTACCCGCAACGACGCCTACTTCAAGGCGGAAGAAGCTTCGCGCCAGGCGCCGCGGGTGCAGTTCCCCGGCGCCAGTCCGCAGGCTCCGGCGCCCGCCAAACCGTAACGAGGAGAACGCCAGAAAACACGTCCAGCACAGAGACGCAGAGCCGCAGAGAAGATTTGGGATTTAGGAATGTGGATTTCGGATTTAGCCACCTCCTCTGTATTCGGGGTGTACCAGGACGCTTGAAATCCTAATTCCCAATTCTCAAATCGCCTCTGCGCCTCTGCGCTGGACGTTTTCTCAGTCGCCCTTCCTCGCAAATTATCTCAATTGGCTATATTCTTACCGCCACTGACTGCATCGACGGAGGCTGCCACCGAATTGACTCCCTTCGCTCCGCTATCTTCCTCAACCCGCCCGGAAAAACGCCAGCAACTGCCTTTATGGTCTTTGGTAGTTGCTACCTTTTTTATGGTTTCGGGCGGGGCCTACGGCACCGAAGAGATTGTGAGTGGCGCGGGCTATGGCGGCGCGGTGCTCGTCTTGTTGCTGACGCCGCTGCTGTGGAGTATGCCGGTAGCGTTGATGGTAGGCGAACTGGGGAGCGCTTTGCCGCGGGAGGGTGGCTACTACGCCTGGGTGTGCAAGGGCCTGGGCAGAGTGTGGGGCTTTCAGGAGGCTTGGCTGTCGCTGGCGGCCAGCATCTTCGACATGGCGATCTATCCGACGTTGTTCGTTCTGTACCTCACGCGGTTGTGTCCCTGGTTTGGCGTGGAGCATCGGGGTACGCTGGTCGGCGTCGCGGTGGTCGCCCTCTGTGTAGCGCTCAACATTGCCGGAGTCCAGTTGGTTGCCTACACCTCGGTCTGGCTGTTCGTGTTGTTGTCAGCGCCCTTTGTGGCCATCGTATTTCTGGCTCCCTTGCATCACGGCGCCCTGGCGCAAATCAGCACTCCGGCGGATCCGGGTTTCGGGCTTGCCGGAGGCATCCTGGTGGCCATGTGGAACTACATGGGCTGGGACAATGCGTCCACCATTGCGACCACCGTCCAGCGCCCGCAGCATACCTATCCCCGTGCCATGTGGGTTGCGGTATTGCTGGTTTCGTCCAGCTATCTCCTGCCGGTTGCGGCAGTGTGGCTGACCGGAATGCCCGCCGGCGGTTTCCAGACCGGCGCCTGGGCGGATATTGCCGGACTGCTGGGCGGGCCGTGGTTGCGCGCGCTTACGGTGGCCGGGGCGATGCTCAGCGCTTTCGGCATGTTTAACGCGCTGGTGTTGAGCTACTCCCGCTTGCCGTTGGCCATGGCCGAAGACAACATGCTGCCTTCGGTTTTTGCGCGCCTGCATCCGCGCACCCGAACCCCGTGGGTAAGCATTGTCGTGCTGGGAGTGGCCTGGGCGCTTTGTCTGGAGCTGGGCTTCGAGCGCCTGGTCACGCTCGATATTCTTTTCTACGGCGCCAGTCTGGTGCTGGAATTCCTCACTCTGGCGGTGCTCCGAATCACCGCTCCTCAACTCCCGCGTCCCTTCGCCGTTCCCGGAGGACTGACGGCAGCCATTATCCTGGGAGTTTGCCCCGTTGCCTTGCTTGGCTTTGCCCTGGTCCGCTCCGGCGAAGCGCAGATCTTCGGCCTCAATGCCCTGGCATTCGGCGCGATACTTTTCGCCGCGGGTTTTCCGCTCTATTTTTTGATGACGTGCGTGAGCCGAAAAAGCAGTCAGCGGTCGGCAATCGGCAGTTAAATCGGGGTCATGCTGAGCGAAGCGAAGCATCTGCTATTTATTTCGTGGGCTAAGGCTACACGCGGTTCACTCCAGCCTGCGCCCAATCTTCCCACGTGGGGTTTTCGCGCTCGACCAGAAAAGCAGATTCCTTCGCTGCGCTCAGGACAGGCTCTTCGCTGCGCTCAGGACGACCCCGGAACCGCAGCACCGCCGATTTGGTAATTTGGTAAGCCGATTTGGTAATTTAGTAATTTGGTAATTTGGTAATTGAAAGACCACACTGGCTCCCCAAATTACCAAATTCCCGAGGCTGGTTCGGCCCGACGATTACAGGCTTACCGGGGCGCTCATGCTGGATTTCAAGCTGGTCTATACCGACAACTATTTCCTTCCCATCGGGGAACATGTCTTCGCCAGTCAGAAATTCCGCCTCGTACACCAACGGCTGTTAGGCGAAGGGCTGGAACCAAAAGATTTTGTGCGCCCGCAGCCGGCCAGCGACGACGATGTCCGCTTAGCCCACACCGCGGAGTGGGTCAACAAATTACGCTCCGGCACGCTCAGCACCAGAGAAGAATTGGCGCTGGAAGTGCCCTTTTCGCCGGAACTGGTGCGCGCTTTCTGGATACACGCCGGAGGCTCCATACGCGCGGCCGAACTGGCCTTGCGGGACGGCGTGGCGATCAATTTGGGTGGCGGATTTCATCATGCTTTTCCCGATCACGGAGAAGGGTTCTGCATGATTAACGATGTCGCGGTTGCCATTTTGCGCATGTTCAAAGATGGCAAGGCCTCGCGGGCCATGGTGCTGGACTGCGACGTGCACCAGGGGAACGGCACGGCGGTAATTTTCAATCCCGCGGCGGCGGCGACGCCGCCGGCCGGTTCGTGGTCGGCGCCCCTGCTCCAGCCGCAACGTGCGGTGACGGTGAAGGAAACCGTGCCCGGAGATGTGTTCACCATTTCGCTGCACCAGGAGAACAACTACCCCGCCTGGAAACCGGCCTCCTCGCTGGACGTGAATCTGCCGGACGGCACTACCGACGCGGAGTACCTCAGCTGGCTGGACAACGCCCTCAGCGCGGCCTTCCGGCAATTCGAGCCCGACCTGATTGCCTATGTGGCCGGCGCCGACCCCTATTACCAGGATCAACTGGGCGGACTTGCCCTGACCCTGGGGGGACTTAAACAGCGCGATGAAATGGTTTTCAGCGCGGCCAAGGCACGGAATATTCCCATCTTTTCGGTCTTTGCCGGTGGCTACGCGCGGCGGGTGGAGGATACGGTAGCCATCCACGCCAACACCGCTCTCGCCGCTGCGGGAATTTTTTCCAAACGAAAGCCGAAGACTAAAGTCAGGTAGAAAACAGAAGTCAGGAGTCAGAAGCCAGAAGCCAGAAGCCAGGAGGCAGAAGGCGTTTGTATGCTGCACCTAAACTTCGCAGAGGCAGTGCAGGAAGAGCTTATGGGGATGCAGAGCATTGTCATAAGAATAGCCCTTGTCATCCCGAGCACAGCGAGGAATCTGCAGTTTCATTGCAATTTCACAACCTTCGCTTCGCACGAAATGACAATTTCAGAGATTTGACAATTCCGTATTCCACCAAGTAACGTCCAACCTTTTAGGGGCTCTGAGTACTTGGAGCCCGACGGAGGTCTTATGCCAAGAGCCGTGCGCCGCTCAGCTTGGCTTGCCCTGGTCATTGCATTCTTGTGGTTGCCCGCCGCCGGGCAGGATTTGAGTTCCTTCGAGCGGAAAACCACCGTTAAGAAATTGGCGAATGGGCTGACCGTCGTTATCTGCCGCAGGCCGGAGGCGCCGGTGTTCTCCTTTTTCACGGTGGTGGATGCCGGCTCGGTACAGGACCCTATGGGAGAGACCGGCTTGGCACATATGTTCGAGCATATGGCCTTCAAGGGTACGGACAAGATCGGCACTACCGACTGGCCGGCAGAGCGGGCGGCATTGGCCAAGGTCGAGGAGGCCTACGCGGCCTATCACTATGAACGCCACCTGCCCGGCGGCGGCGATCCCCGCGAGGTCGCGCGACTAGAGAAGGCATGGCAGGATGCGGTGGCGGCGGCCCAACGATATGTCATTCCCAACCAGTTCGACGAAATCGTTGAGTCCAATGGCGGATTTGGCGTCAATGCCCGCACCGAGTGGGACGACACCGCTTACTTTTATTCTCTCCCCGCAAACCGGCTCGAGTTGTGGGCGTACCTGGAGTCGCAGCGCTTTCTACATCCCGTAATGCGCGAGTTCTACAAAGAACGCGACGTGGTGATCGAGGAAAGGCGGATGCGCACCGACAGCCAGCCTATAGGGCGGTTGATCGAACAGTTTCAAGCGGCCGCCTTCATGGCACACCCTTACCACCGCCCGGCCGTGGGCTGGATGTCGGATCTCACCACCTTCTCGGCCACCGACGCCGAGAAATTTTTCGATCATTATTATGTGCCGTCGAATATGGTCGTGGGCATCGCCGGCGATATTGCGCCGGAGCAGGCCTTGCCGGTGATCGAGAAGTATTTCGGCCAGTTGCCGACGAGAGCCAAGCCGGAGGAAATCACCACCGTCGAGCCGCCCCAAAACTCCGAACGGCGGGTGGTACTGCACGAGAACGCCCAGCCTTTCTACGTTGAGGCGTATCACCGTCCCGACTACCGCGATCCCGATGACGCGGTATTCGACGCCATCGCCGATATTTTTTCCAATGGCCGGGTTTCGCGCCTCTACCGCGCCTTGGTGCGGGACAAGAAGATCGCCGCCGTTGCGGCCGGGGTGAGCGGTCTGCCCGGCATCAAGTATCCCCATTTGTTCGCCTTCTACGCCATCCCCGTTCCGGGGCATACTCCCCAGGAACTGGCCGACGCGATTCACGCGGAAATCGAGCGTTTGAAGACCGGATACGTCAGCGACGAAGAATTGAAGATGTTCAAGACGCGCGCGCGGGCGGATTTGATCCGCGGTCTCGGCGACAACGAAGGACTGGCCAATCAGCTGGCGATTGCCCAATTGCGCTACGGGGACTGGCGCGAACTGTTTCGCCAGCTTGATCGCGATGACAAAGTGACTAAAGAAGATATCAAGCGGGTTGCCAACCGGATCTTCACCCCGACTAACCGGACCGTCGGCATCGTCGAGAGTGTCCATGCCCGGCCGGCGGGGCCGGCAAAAGAAGGAGCCCAATGAAGCGCGTCCTCGCGATTACCCTGATGCTGGTCTTGGCCCTGGCCCCTTGCGGCCTGACGCAACAGGCTGACCAGGCGCCCACGCCTCAAAGCCCTGCCAACCAGGGAAATCAACCGATTCCGCCAGGGCCGGCGCAAGCAACCGCTCGCGAACCCACGCCTCAAGCAGCGCCCGCGGAATGGCAGCGGATCCCGATTCCACCCTTGCCCGCCTTTGAGCCGGCGGTGCCCAAACGCATCGTCCTGCCTAACGGCATGGTTTGGTTCCTGCAAGAGAACCGCGAACTGCCGCTGATCTCGGCCACTGCCCGCATCCGGGGCGGTGCACGCCTGGAGCCGCCGGACAAGGTTGGATTGGCACAGCTTTTCGGGGAAGTCTGGCGGACCGGCGGCACTAAGACCCGCACCGGCGACCAGATGGATGACTTTCTGGAGGCGCGGGCCGCCAAACTGGAAACCAGTGGCGACGATGACTCCACCTATATCTCTCTCAATTGCCTGAAGGGAGATTTCGACGGCGTCTGGTCCCTGTTCCTGGACCTGTTACACAACCCGGCCTTCCGGGAAGATAAATTAGCCCTGGCGCAAGACGGGCTCATGACCAGCATTTCGCGCCGCAACGACGACCCCGGCCGCATTGCCGCCCGCGAGTCCAAAGCTTTGGCCTATGGGCGAACCAACCCGTATGCCCGGGTGCCCGAATACGCCACGGTGGCCGCGGTTTCCCGCGACGATTTGGTGAAGTGGCACGAGCGTTTTGTCCATCCCAATAACATCGTCTTCGGCATCATCGGGGATTTCGACTCGGCCCAGATGGAGCAAAAATTGCGCGCCGCCTTTCTTTCCTGGCCCAGAGGGACGCCGGCGCCCGTGCCGAATATCAAATTCACTCCCGCCCCTCCCGGCCTGTATTACGCCCGGCACGCGGACGTCAATCAGGGCGCTGTTCGCATGGTGACGCTGGGAATCGAGCGCAACAACCCGGACTTCTTTGCCGTGCAGGTGATGAATGAAGTGTTCGGCGGCGGTTTTACGTCGCGCCTGTTCCGCTATATCCGGACGGAAAGGGGCCTTGCTTATAGTGTCGGCGGCGGCATCGGTTCGGACTACGATCATCCCGGGATCTTTCGTCTCAGCGCGGGAACCAAGACAGCCAGCACGGTAGAAGTCATTAAAGCCCTCAATACTGAAATCGCAGGCCTGCTCAGTGAGCCTGCCAGTAGTGCCGAACTGCAGCAGGCCAAGGACGCGATTCTCAGCTCTTTCATTTTTCGCATCGACACCCCGGAAAAGGTGCTGGCCCAACGGATGGCGTATGAGTTCCATGGTTACCCTCTGGATTTTCTCGAGCGGTTTCGGGCGGGTGTGGAAAAGGTTACGACCGCGGATATTCAGAGAGTGGCCCGCAAGTACGTGCATCCCGGAAGTTTTGCCGTGCTGGTGGTGGGCAATGACGAAGCCGGCAAACTGCTTTCTTCGCTCGGACCTTTGACCACTCTGGACATCAGCATTCCGCCGCCACCCAGGGAAGAAAAGAATGCAGCGGCCGGCGGCCAGGCCCAACCCTGAAAATTACCACAAAGGACACGAAGGTACGACGAGGAAAGCTAAGGAAGTCCTTTTGAGAAGTTCTTGCTGTTCCTGTTCTTTCCTTCGTGTACGTTGTGCCCTTTGTGGTAAAACTTCGTTCTTACCGTGCGACGTCGAAGTAAATTCTGGCGGTGGCGCGATATTGCATAACGTTTTTCTCATCGAGTTGCATTTCCAGGTCCTGGATGCGCGCCCACTTAATGCCGTGAACGGTTTTAGACGCCTCTTTTACTGCTTGTTCGGCGGCTTTCGAAAAACTCTCTTTCGAGGTCCCTACGACTTCGATCACTTTCTGAACCATGGGGGTAAACCTCCCAGCTAACGATGACATCGGTGCAAAGCCTATTGCATACGCTGTCCGGCAGTCAAATTCGGCAGCTCACGTTATCTGCCGCTGCCCTTGGTGGGTAACCGAGAGATCACAGGTGCACCGTGGGGTGCGGCATTGCTCAAATTCTCAACCCAAGGCATCTAATGGCTTGGAGACCGCCGATGACCAACCCTGAGGTGCACACCTGCGCCAATCCACAATGCAATTCCAGTTTCAAACGCCTGGGGGAAGGCCAGCTGCATGCCTTTCCGGTTAAGGATCCGAAGGCTTGGGGATTGCCGGAGGATGCCAAACAGAAAGCGGTGTGGCTGTGTGAGCGGTGCGCCGCGTTTCTCTACATTCGCGTCGACCAGCAGCACCACAGGATCCGGCTCGTTCCGAAGCACCGCCGCGCCCGAGTTGCGTAACCGCGTGGCAGCCGCGTTGTCGTAGCCGTCGATTTGGAGAAACAAAACCCCCACCTTCAACGCCGGTGATTCTACGACGGCTGCCGGCGGCCAGGCCCAGCCCTGGGACTGCCAATCCATTCACCACAAAGGACACGAAGGACACAAAGGTAGGCCGAGGAAAACCAAGGAAGTCTTTTTGAGAAGTTCTTGGTTTTCCTGTTCTTTCCTTCGTGTACTTTGTGTCCCTTGTAAAGCTTCCTTCTTACCGCCCAGGGCTGCCTTTTTCGACAGAGCCACGAGCCGGCGTAGTCCACGCCACCTGCCCCGGATAATGTTCCTTTACCTTGTCCGGCGAGTATGGCATTGTGAGCGGAACATCCTGTACGCAAGCTGACCTCGGGGCCGAGGTGCGGATTCCACTCACAGGGAGCGTAATGCGTGAGCGAGGTAGTGACAGTTCCGGCTGACCGATTGCGAAGTTTCTGCATGGCATTGTTCGCCTCCGTGGGCATGCAAGAAGAAGAGGCCTTCGTCAATGCGGACAACCTGGTGGACGCCGATTTGAAGGGCATCGATTCGCACGGCGTAAGCCGCATGCCCATCCACCTCAAACGCCTTCGCCTGGGACTGGTTCGCCCCAACTACGCCATCAAGACGGTTTCCGATCGGCTTTCCGCCGCGGTAATCGACGCCTGCGACTCCATGGGCCCTTACGTCTCCTGCAAGGCTATGGATATGGCAATGGCCAAGGCGGCGGAAACCGGCGTGGCTTTAGTGACGGTCAAGAACTCAAACCATAATGGCACCGCCGGCTACTATGTGGAACGGGCGATCCGGCAGGGGATGATCGGATTCGCGGCGACCAACAGTCCCGCGCGTATGGCTCCTTGGGGCGGGCGCGATCCCTATTTCGGCACCAATCCCTTTGCCGTCGGCATTCCCGCCGGCCAGCAGTTGCCGATTGTGGCCGACATGGCCACCAGCGTGGTCGCCCGCGGCAAGGTCGTCATCGCAGCCAAGAACAGGCAACCCATTCCCCTCGGCTGGGCCTTGAACAAGGATGGCGAGCCCACCACGGATGCCGCGGAAGGTGTGGTGGGCTCCGTTCTGCCGTTCGCCGGCGCCAAAGGTTCGGCTATCGCCCTGGTTATCGACGTCCTGGCAGGCATTTTGTCGGGTTCGCTCTTCGGCCCCTACATTCGGGATATGTATTCGGATTTCAAGAACCCGACGGCAATCAGCCATACATTCGGAGCCATTAATATCGAAGCCTTCACTTCCGCCACGCAATTCAGAAGTGATATCGACAAGATGATCGCGGAAATCAAGCATGGCACTCCCGCCAGGAGCGTCAGCGAAATCTTCCTGCCGGGTGAAATCGAACTGCGCCGGCGCGAGCGGCGCCTGCGGGAAGGCGTTCCGCTTTCCCAGGCCATCGCCGACGATCTGCAACGCGAAGGAGAAGAGTGCCGGACGCCTTGCCGTTGGGCCAGCGTGACCCAGATGGTGTGAGTTCAACAGCGCTGGGCCCTTAAAACCCAGCACAGAAACACAGAACCGCAGAAAAGAGATCAAGTTAAAGAACCGCTCCCTGGGTGTGCTCTGCGTTTCTGCGGTTCTGTGTTGGACGTTAAACCGGTCGAGGGGAACTGGACTATGGAATCCGAAAATACGAAAGCTTACCGGATTGGCGTGGTGGCGTTGCTTACCGCGGGCACGTTCATCAACTCGCTGGATCGCGCCAGCTTGTCGGTTGCGGTGCCGGTCATCATCAAGGAATTTCACATCAACACGGCCGCTATGGGAGTCGCGCTTTCCGCCTTTTTTTGGACCTATGCGGTCGGCAACTTCCCGGCCGGCTATCTGGCCGACCGGTTCGGATCCAAGACGGTATTTGGCTGGGCGGCGGCGGCATGGTCGATTTTTTCCGCCCTGACCGGATTTTGCAACAATGTCTTTCATCTTGTTCTGGCCAGGTTAGGCGTGGGCCTGGGCGAATCGGCCGCGCTGCCGGTTACTACCAAGATCATCGCCAGCAACTTCCCCAGCGAAGAACGCGGCACCGCTACGGGAATTTCTTTGACGGGGATACGCGCGGGACTGGCGGTTACTCCTTTTGTGATGGCTTACCTCATTAGCCACTGGGGATGGCGCGTCGCTTTTTATGCGACCGGACTAGGCAGCCTGAGTTGGTGCATCGTCTGGTATTTCGGCTTTCAAGATCGATCCGAGCTCCGGGCCAAAGCCGCCGGCCAGAGGCAGGCGATTAAGATTCCCTGGGGAGAGTTGCTGCGCAACCGCGCGGTGCTGGGCATCCTGGGAGTCAAGTTCACGCAGGATTTCCTGCAGTGGCTATTCTTGACCTGGGTGCCGGCCTACCTGGTGATGGAGCGGCACTTCTCCCTCATCAAAATGGGGATTTATGGCTCCCTGCCCTATGCCACGGCCGGCATCGTCCAGCCCTTTGTGGGCGGCATTTCCGATTGGCTGATCCGGCGGGGCTGGAGCGTGAATCGGGCGCGCAAGACGGTGCAGGTAACGCTGCAGATTCTGTCGGCCACGGTCATCATCGTGGGCTTCGCCGATAGCGTTATGGTGGCCATTTTCTTCCTGACGGTTTCCATTGCGGCCGAATCCAATTGTGCCGCCCATATCTGGGTCATCATTGCCGAAGTTGTGCCGCCTAAATATGTCGGTTCGATCGGCGGCTTTATCAACATGATCGGGTCGTTTGCCGGAATTGTGTCTCCCATCCTGACCGGCATCGTGGTCAAGGTAACCGGCAGTTTCCGCCTGGCGCTCACGGTGGGTGGATGCTCGATCTTGCTGGCCACCTTCTTCATCCTGGTGGTGGTTCCCAAACTGGATCTTATCCGTTTGCGCAGCGAAGCTCCTGGAATACAGGCGGCCAAAGCTTGAACCCAATGCAGAAACGCAGAAACGCAGAATCGCAGAAAAAGAAAAACCCAGCGCAGAGACGCAGAACCGCAGAGAGAACCAATGGAGAATCAATCTTGCCTTGTGTTCTGCGATTCTGCGATTCTGTGTTGGGTGTTAAAGGACAAACGCGCTTGAGACTTCTGGTTACCGGCGGCGCCGGTTACATCGGCAGTGTAGTGACATCCAAGCTGTTGGCGGCCGGCCATCAGGTGGTGGTGTACGACAACCTGAGCCGGGGCTATCGGCAAGCGGTGCCGGGGAACGTGGAACTGGTGATCGGCGAAGTCGCCGACCGTGGCAAACTCGAGTCCGTGCTGGGCAGCCAACGGTTCGACGCCGTGTTGCATTTTGCCGCGCTGATCGAAGCGGGCGAGTCGATGCAAGTTCCCGAACGCTATTTCCGGAACAACACCGCCAGCACCCTGACTCTATTGGAAGCGATGCTGGCACACGGAGTTAAGCGGCTGGTCTTCTCGTCCACCGCCGCCGTCTATGGCGAGCCCCAACGAATTCCCATCTGCGAGACCGATCCGCTGAAGCCGACCAACGTTTATGGGGAATCGAAGCTGCTGGTGGAGCGTATGCTCGACTGGCTGCACCGCATCCATGGCTTGCGCTACGCCAGCCTGCGCTACTTCAACGCGGCCGGGGCATGCGGCGAACTGGGCGAGGCGCACCGTCCCGAAACTCACTTGATTCCCCTGATTCTGCAAGTCGCGCTGGGCCGGCGCGAGTCCATATCCGTTTTCGGCAACGACTATCCCACTGCCGATGGCACCTGCGTTCGCGACTACATTCATGTGGCGGACTTGGCCCAGGCTCACCTCCTGGCTTTGGAAGCCTTGGACCGCGCGGGACAACTCATCTACAACCTGGGCAACGGGCGCGGGTTTAGCGTGCAAGAGGTAATCGAGGTGGCACGGCGCGTGACCGGCCGGCCCATTCCGGCGGTGATTACCCCGCGCCGGCCCGGTGATCCTGCCGTTCTGGTGGCCAGCTCGGAAAAAATCCAACGCGAACTCGGCTGGCAGCCAAACTACCCGGAACTTGAGGCCATTGTGGCCACGGCCTGGGAATGGCACCGCCGCCATCCCCAAGGGTATTAGCACCCTTTGTGTGTCATTCTGAACGGAGCGCCCGCCGTCTTCTTCCGACCCGCTTCTTTTGCGGGTCGGGGCGGGCGCGGAATGAAGAATCTATGCATTTGCAAATTACATTCTGTTGGCAAAGAAGATGCGTAGCAAAGCCGCAAAAACGGAGGCTTTTCGAATCCCAATCTCTGCGTCTCTGTGCCTCTGTGGTAGGTGTTTGGCGCCAAAACGGCAAAGGGCCGCTGGAAGCGGCCCGATGAGAAGTTGTTTGTTTAATGTGGAGCGAGCTTAATCCTAGGACAGTATGGATAAGCCCCGGCCCGGCCGCAAGTAACTAGGGTAATGCTCCCCTGCGGTTTTCCGCTAAAGTTCCTTAAAGCAGGATGACATGTTGCCGGCTCCAGGCTAACTATTCCCAGTGACGAAGGCGATGGTCAGGGTGGGCGACCGGGCGAGCGCATATTTTTCAAAATTTTCATCGCCGGAGGCGGGAGCAGGCGGGGACAGGCGGGATGTCGCGGGTACGTCAGTTCGTGCCACACGTCCGGTCTTCCTCCTTGCCTTCCTCGCCTTCCTCCTTCCCGTTCTCTTTCGCCATAGGGATCGGCGACTGCCCGGGGAGCATCTCGTCCCCGGCACCGCCTTCCGGCTTGGGGCCGGCGACGGGTCGCGGCGGGAGCTCCCGTTTCCGGGCGAGCAGCTCCAGCTTTTCCTTTTCGAGCTCCAGCCGGGAGCGGCCGATCTCGGCGCGGTCGAGGCTTACCAGCAGCCGGCTGAGCTGGTGCAAAGCTTTCATGACCTCGTCCCTGCCGGCGCCTTCCGCCAGCAACCCGAATACGGCTTCGCCCAGCGCATTTTTCACCGCGGCGTCCAGGCCGCTGAAGCCGTGCGCGGCCAGCTGTGCGGCGATGGCACGCGCGACGAGCGATTGTCTTTCCTGCTCGCGCCGTACCTGTTCGACCCGCAAGTCATGCCAGCGCTGCAGACTGGAGTGGGGCAGGCGGCGGTGGGGGAAGCAGGCGAGGGCTTCCGGTCCGGCCTGCTCCCATTCCGGCCACTGCGGCGAGCTCTGCTCGATCTCCGCCCAGCTGCGGCCGGCGGCCCGCTCGGCGCGGATGCGGTCCAGCATGGCCAGCGGCAGGCAATCGAGCTGCAGAGGACGCCGGACCTGGCGCCGCTCGCCGGTCTTGGGATGGCGGCTTGCGGAACCCGCAGCGTTGGCTGCCATAATCTCACCTCCACTCGGCAATCAGCAAAATCAGCATTCAGCACTCAGCATTGAGCATTCAGCCAAGGCAAAGACCTTGAACCGAGCAATATCAGGCTACTGTACCCCGGGTGGTGAGCGTGGCCGGTTTGGACGGTTTGGTCGGATTTATTTTTGGAACAGCCAGTGCAGAAACGCAGAAGACAGAAGAGAACACCCAACGCAGAGACGCAGAGACGCGGAGGGCAGGAGGCAGAAGGCAGAAGGCAGAAGGCAACACCCAACGCAGAAACGCAGAACCGCAGAAGACAGAAGAGAACACCCAACGCAGAGACGCAGAGACGCAGAGGGGCAGAAGGCAGAAGGCAACGCCCAACGCAGAAACGCAGAACCGCAGAAGACAGTTTGCTGATAGAAGTGTCAACTCTGCTGTGTAAACGCCTCGGTTTGCTTTTGGGTTCAGGGAAAAGGGGTGCGGGGAAAGATACCGGCGGATCACCGCCCGGTTACGTGCCGCACGCGCTCCAGCTCACGACCCACACTCCGCCCCTCGCTGCGCACGTTGTCGAACGCGCCCCGCTCGCCGCGTCAGCTCGCGCAGGCAGCGCCTATGCGCCCACACATTGCTGGCGTGCCCCGGCAAGCCGAGCAGCCCACGCCAGCCAGACACGTATGTGGGGCCGGCTTTTTATTCGTATGTAGATGTTGCACAGAAAACAGTGCACGTCGGGGGAAGTGTAGCCGAATTTATCCCGGAGAATACTACCCCGCCCGGTCGTTGACGGGGTAGGAGATAGAGCCGCCCAAAACTGCCCTCCCCCTGCTTATCACAATTCTGGTGTGAGCTGCGTCACAAATGGAGAACAAAAATGAAAATATCGATGGGAAAGTGGCTGCCCGTGCCCTCCAAGGCTGGTTTCACAAAACTGGTTTGTTGCACGATGCCAGCAAGCACTTATGGCGCGCGTTAGAGTCTAAGGCCGAGGTCAGAGTCTAGGGCCGAGGTTAGGGCTACGAAGCGGGGACGACCCGATGCGATCGTCCCCGCCCGCCCTCGGGTTAGTTGGCGATGAACGGCGCACTGTTTTGGCTGCTTGTTGCAGCGCCGCTATCGGTGATGGTTACAAAAGCAGTCGACGTCTCTGTACCCGGTGTCGGGTAGTACTGAACACCGATGGTGCAGTTTCCGCCTGCAGCTACCACTAGACCCGGCATGCACGGGGTTCCGAATGCCGGAGCCACAAGGGAGAAGAACCCCGCTCCCGCCGTTTCCGTGATCGTAGGATTCGCAGTGATCGTCAGGGGCGCACTACCGGTATTGCTAACGGTTATGGTGCCTTCCTTCGTTCTAAAGTTCCCCGGAGTCGCGGTCAGCAACGGTAAGGGATCCGAGATGCTCACGGCCGCCTGAACCGGGGTTGTCGGCAGAAGGCTGCTGCCGGCCGCCTGTGCCTCCGCCTCCGCAATGGCCGTAGCGTAATCGCCTGGCAGCAGGAAGCCTTGCGCTAATAGGTTGTTGGCCGCGGCAACCACCGCTTGGTTGTACGCGGCTACGGTCGGGTAGCGTTCGGCGATAGAGCGGCGCGGATCGCCGGAAGCCAACCTGGCCGCCAGCGTTGGGGCGAACGGGATGAAGCTGCCGGTCAGGTCGCAGGCATCGCCCTGGCCGTAACCTGCAGCCCGGGTGTTCCACCCCGTGTAGGTACCGAGGGGCGCCTGCAGGGTAATGGAACGCACCCCGTCGATATCATTACCATCGGCATCCACCTGCGGCACTAGCATTGTATAGTCGGCGATACGCAGTGGCGGGGCGATCGATTCGTAGCCCGATACGTTGAAACCGTCCCAATTGGGGCCACGGTTGTAGAGCGACCGGATACTGAGGATTACGCCGAGGTTTTCGCTGACATTGGGAATGATCGGGAAGTTCAACTCCTTGAGTCCCACCAGCGTTCCATCGATAATGCGGCCGTAGCGGCTTGCTGGCGGCAACTGATTATTTACCACCCAGTTGGTAAGTGCGACTAGGATCGCCCGAATGTTGTACGTATAGGAGTTCGCATCCGGAAGCTGCTGGCAGACCGGGGAAGCTACCGGCGGCACTACCCCGATCGGGGAATAGCCGCTGTGCTGCGTGCTGGCAAAGTGATACAGCCGCACGTTGGCGGGAATTGGGAGGTCTTGCAGGCCGAAATCGTCCGTGGTGTCGGACGACATCCCGGATTGCCAGTACTCGATGGACGAGAAGACCGCCGTGAACTTCGGGCAAGTATTTGTCGCACTGCAGCGCTGCAGTATGTCGCCGGTCACGTTTGCCAGCGGGTCGTCGTAACTGCCCCAAGTCATCGGGGACTCACAGCCCGCATATTCATGTTCGGTGTGCTGCAGTCCAGAGCCCCGACCGGGCTGGCCGAAGCGGGCGTTGAGCGGAATCCGACAAGACGCGATCTGCGGCAGGGCACCGTCGAACACCATGAGTTGCTGTTCGTCCTGGTTGAAGCCGAGATCGACAAACGTACGCACGAAGCGTCCACTCTGCGATTCGCCGTAGATCAGCGTATGGTTTATCACCCCAGCCAGCGGATTGGTTGAGGCGGTCGACTGGCGCAGGAAAGAGACGAAGTCGCGGGTGGCGGCGAAACCCAGTCCAAGCACCAGCGGCTTTTGCGCAGTGTAGATCAACTCGTAGATGTGGTTGGGATCGAAGCCGCCAGCCGTGCAGAGGTGATACTGGGCCACCGGCGGCACATCCGGGAGCACGCTCGGGAAGGTGGGATTGCACGAACCGTAGGCCCATTGGTTGCTGGGGATCGGCACGCGTGGATCCGCCTCATGCACGCGCTGGGTCAGAGTCGCCTGGGTGGTGTCCGTGCTCACCGGCGCATAGCCCACCGAAGCAGTGGCGAAGCCACCCTCGATGGGAGAGGTCTGGATCGGCGCCGTCAGCATGCTGATCTCGGAGCGTACGATACCCGTGATCGTGACGCCACCCGGGTTGTGCGCAACCGGGACGGTGATCGTCATCAGCCCGGTGTCCGTCCTCAGATCGCCCTGCCAGCCGCTCCAAACCAGCGTGTAGCCCCGGTTCTCCAGGAACCCGTCGCCAGCTGCGGTGGCCGACCCACCGACATTGAATGAGCTACTGGCCAACTTGCTGCCGCGATTGACAACATCGTAGAGCAGGACGTGATTGCCCTTGCTCTCGTCGATAGGCTTAAGGATCGAGATATTCATCGAGTACGCGACTTTGCCATTTGCGTTGAGCGGCGCCAAGCCGATATCTTCGATGAACGCATTGAGTGGATCGTTCGGATCGATTTCACCGTAGGCGATGCCGTCTAACTGTTGGTATTGACCAACTGTTCCGAACGACTGGCCGCCGAATGCAGGTGAAGTGGTCGTGGTGATGACAATGTTGGTAATTCCTGCTTCGCATACTGTTCCGAAAAGCAAGAGACAGGCTAGCGTTATGGCTCCCGAGCGGAGCGAAGACCAGAAGTTGCGGTAGTTCATAGCATCTCTCCTCTCGTTTTTCTATAGGCTCCGAGAAGCACATGCTTCACGAAACTTTGGACATGGGGTTAGGGCCGGATGTTGAGGTTTAGAATCGGACGTTGAGGTCTAGCACCGGAGGTTGAGGTTTAGGGCCTGACCTTAGGGGTAGCTGTTTTTGGGTAAACGGTATACGTCGTCGAACGCGTCGTTATTCTTAGCGGCCCGCGATGGCGCTAAGCACTATGGTCGCCACCAACACGAAACCAAGCTTTCTCAGCATTGGCGGATTCCCCGCACACTTGTCATCGCCGCACCAAAGAACTTTGGCACTGTACTTACCATGCCCTATATGTCCGAATGTGGCTAGTCTCCTTAATTTGTAGTTAATAAGAAGTAGTAAACCATTTAAGTAGCCAGGATGTCTCACCAAGGCTACATTGACGCGAAGGCCTTCCTGGCCAACAGCAAACCACCTTGACAGTTTGACGGGGACAACGGGATATCTACTCTATTTGACTAACAGAAATAGCGTACGCCGCCGGGAGACCTGGCACTATCTTCCGATCAGTGACAATCTAGGCGGGAAGTAGATTCGCCGTTTGGCATCCAGAAGAGGAGAATCCCAACTACCATCACTGGCACCAGGTGACGCAATCCGCTTCTACGGAATTGGGTCTCACGTCCCGCCCGCTTATAGCGGTGCTGCAAATGTGGCTGGTTGTTCCCCCCAGCTTGCGGCTCGAACACGGATTCCCTTTAGCCTGAATTCTGGATGACAAGTCGAAATGCACGGAAGCCATTTAAGCCGAGTGGCGAACAATAGCCGCAAGCCGTTCCTGATTTTTTGGATGCGGTCTGCTGCGGCCTGCCCGAATGTCCAGCAATGTCCGGCGGGAAAGGCCGCTCTCCTTAAGCAAGCGTGAGAGCGGCATTTTCTTTAATGCGGGCAATATTTTCATTTGCCATTCATCCCGTCTCGGATCGGTGTATTCGGTATAAACGCTTTGTCCGGAATGGATTAGGCCGGCATCAACCTCTTCGAGCTGGTTTGATTCCTTGCCGATGTATTTGATCAGGTTTACACAAATATGCCGACGCTGGAGCGGGCCCACGGGCTGCTTTTCACAGGTGTTTCCATCCGCATCCGCACATTTCGATTCCGGGTGAAATTCGTACTCGCGAAGAATGTCGCCGTATGTCTTCACCCGCGCCGTCTGCCGGGTTCCATGAGGGCCAACGGTTGTGCTGCGATAGGGTTTTCCCGTGTATTGGTCAATCCAATATATTTTGGGGGAATTTTCACGAATCCGATCACTGATTTTTCCTGATTCCGATCACCAATTTTCACCATTCCGATCAGCAGTTTTCGCGAAGCCGATCAGCGAGTTTTCCTGATCCCGGTCAGTTTTCGGGGGTTTGGAAAAACCCTGATCGGAACCCCGAAAAACAGAGTACGGCGCGCGGGACACCAGCGGGCAGACTGGACCTTGGGAAAGGGGGGCCAGTTGCCCGGAAGGAGAAAGTCCATGCGCAAGGTCAAGGAAGTCCTACGTCTGTACCATGAGGTCCATCTGGGGCAGCGGGAGATCGCCCGCTGTGCACAACTGGCCCAGTCCACCGTCCACGAATACTTGGAGCGGGCGCGGGCGGCCGGGTTAGGCTGGCCGTTGCCGGAGGGGCAGGATGAGGAGGCCATCGAGAATCTGCTGTTCCCGCGAACGGCGCCGGCCGAGAAGCCGTACCCGATTCCCGACTATCGCCATCGGTAGCAGTTTTCCCGTTCCCGTAAGCCTACCCCTTCCGCTCGTTGACGGGATAGTGTATAGGGAGCTCCCAAACTGCCCTCCCCCTCATTGTCACAATTCAGGTGTGATTTAGATCACCAACTCTGAAAAGAAATCAGTGGGAGCCGGAACATCGCGAACAGCGAGAAGCACTACACAGAGCGCATCGAATTGTTGCGCAAATGAAGCCGAGTGGCCCCCAAGCCAGCGGCCGAGAGGATTGCAGCCGAAAAACCAAAAAGCGGCTGTTTCACATTGACGCGAACAGGAATTGGGGTACGAGGGCAGCGTTTTTGGGGTCAAAAAGGAAATTCCGGCAAAAACCTGGAACGAGAAGTGCTGCGCAGCAGTTTCAACCAACTTTCCCACAGGATTTCCAAACCCCGAGTGATGTAGCTGCTTGACAGTTTCACCCGTAGCGATAACATCTGTACATCCGCGCCACCAGAGTTGCGCATTTTGGGGCTGGTGGAGCAGTTTGTATGTTGGATTTCATACGTACAAACGTCGCTGTGCAGCCCAAATCACAACTGTAGAATCGAAGAGAACGAATGTGTGCACCCATGAGTGACTGTGCCAAGCATCACGTCCTCGTGGTAGACGACGAGCCAAGCGTTCGTGAGAGCTTGGCGACATTGCTGAACGAGGCAGGATACGACGTCAGTACTGCGAAAAATGGCTTCGATGCTCTATTGCAGCTCAGAAGGGTGACCCCGGACGTCATCATCTCCGATCTCAACATGCCGCAGATGTCGGGATTCGAACTCCTCTCGGTCGTGCGCCGGCGCTTTCCTGAAATCTCGGTGGTCGCGGTGAGCGGTGCTTACGAGTCCGGTGATTGCGTCCCCGGTGGGGTCATCGCCGACGCATTCTATGCCAAGGGGCAGCGTCATCCCGAAGAACTCTTGTGCACTGTCGCCGAATTGATTCGAACCGCGGCGGCGCGGGCGATGAACCATCACCGGCAGTCGGCTCCGGTCTGGATACCACGGAACGGAAAGGATTCTAAGGGAGTGCCCTTCATTGTGCTGACCTGCACGGAATGCCTCCGGTCTTTTCCTTTGAGCGTCATGCATGAAGGCGTGCAGGAAATTCAGGAAACCCCCTGTCTGTTCTGCACAACCCCCGTCAGATATATCATTGATTTCTCGCTTGCCGTTACTTCGCCAAAAGCAACACTAAACGGGGGAGTGAGCGGCGAATCATCACGGTCTGCCTAGCCGTAGCGCGCAACACGGGGCAATTCCTGTGCGCAAATGACAGTCCTTTTCTACAAGTCCGTTGGGGCCTGCCGTGGCTTGGGCTATTCCAAAGTCTTACCAAACACCCTCTCACTCAGTTCAATAATAAACGGTAAATCGAGGATTGTGCGCGCTAGCTCACAAGCGCGCTGAATTGCAGTTTTGCTTTTTCTTCACGTGATTTTTACGCGCACACACAATGGTGCAGAGAGAGGGGGGTGTAGGAATTTTCCCGGCCCCAATAGCTATCCCCTTCCGGGCGTTGACGGGGTAGGCTACAGCGCGCTCGGAAAGTGCCCCCCTGCCTCCAACTGCACCATTTTGTGTACAACTGTGAGCTGCCGCCAGCGCGAGTGCGCGAGCGCGCGTGCGCGGAGCTGCGGCAAGCGTGCGCAGCACAAAAATCAAAACAAACTCGGGAGCGAAATTGCAGGGCGCAACTGTGAGCTGCTGCCAGCGCGAGCGGAGCGAGCGGCGACCGAAGCGCGCGTGCTGCTAAGCGCGTTCGGGGGTATGCAATTCGCAAACAAACTCGACGTGAAATTGCAGAGAAGCGAGTGCGCGCGAGCGTGTGTGGTGTCAGTATGCGAAGCGCGCGGCGGGCGCGAGCGCGCATTTGGGAATGAGCGTTATATGGCACCGGCAATTCCAGGTTATCGGGATAAATTCGGCTACCCCCCTCCGCGACTTGAACCAATTTGTGCGCAATGCAGTGCCGCGAAGAAAAAGCGAATACCTGGCCGGGTAGGAGGCGGGCATAGCAGAGCATGGAAAATGGCACTGAGCCTCTGAGTTGGATTGGAGGAAGTGCAGTACGCCGTTCTCCGACTTGACCCCGGTGTTACGCTAATGTCGCGAATCGATCCGGTAGGGGGCATGTGCACAAATGGGCGCATGCCCAAATTGAAAGCTGACTTAAGCAGAGGCTATTACGGATTGAAAAGGTAAGATGGCGAAAAGATCGGGTCAACGTAAAAGACGAGACAATCCAGGGGAAACACCGGCATCGCAGCCTCTGGTAAGGGCGTGCGTGCTATTCCTGATTGTTGGAATTTTGGCCCTGACGTATGCGTTCCTTGCTGGCTTGCGCACCCTTAATGACTCGGATCTCGGGTGGCAACTGGCAACGGGCCGCTGGGTCGCACAGCACCACCGGATTCCTTCCGTCGATGTCTTCTCGTATACCGCGTACGGACGTCCATGGATCTATCCCATCGGCTCCGGACTGCTTTTTTATGCGGTGTATGTTCTTGGAAAGTACACGCTACTGTCTTGGCTGGGAGCTGCAGCCAGCGTAGCGACAACTGCGCTAGCACTTCGCAGAGGTACTTTAGTTTCGGGTGCGCTGGCCATCATAGCAGTTTCGAGGATTGCGCTTCGCACAGCGCCACGCGCCGACATGTTTACAGTGGTGCTGTTTGCTGCTTTTCTCACGCTCTTATGGGAACAGCATCAAACGGGCCATGCACGACTGTGGCTGCTTCCTTTGCTGATGGTCGCATGGGTAAACCTACATCTCGGATTCGTCGCCGGCATGGCCCTGATGGCTGGATATGTCCTGCTGGAGCTTTTGGACATGCCTTGGCCGGAGCGTCGCGAAGCAGCAACAAGGCAATTGAAATGCGCCTGGCCGTGGCTGGCGGCAACCTGCGCAGCAACACTGGTGAATCCGTGGGGGTGGCAAATTTACCAGGCAGTAATTCGCCAGCAGAGCGCTATGGCGTCCCACTCCCAGTTAATCGTTGAATGGGGTTCCGTGCGACTAACATGGGAAAAAGTATCTACTGCCTTGTCGTGGCGTCATCCTGATTTTTCTGTGGTTATGCTGCTGGTAATCGCGCTTGCAATCCCTGTTGCGTTGGCTCGGCGGCAACTCGGGGCTATGACACTGCTCTGCATTGCAGCGCTGCTTGGCGTTCGCTATGTTCGGTTCCACGCACTGCTTAGTCTCGTTGGGGTGGTTATTGCTGGCTCGGTGCTCACATCTGCCCTGGACCTTTGTAGAACGGTTGTCAAGGACGCGAGGCACCGTTCGTTTCTTGCGTTAGGCGGATGTTGCGTTTTGGGTTTGCTTACTTGCATTTGGTCGGCTGACCTGATTTCTAACCAGACATATCTTAGAGGCACGACGACTTCTTTCGGTGCAGGATTGTCGTGGCGGTTTCCGGAACGAGCAGCAGCATTTATCGAACGCGAGAACATCCCAGGGCAGATTTTCAATAGCTATAATGAAGGCGGCTATCTCGCTTGGAGACTTGGCCCAAAATACCTTGACTACATTGATGGACGCGCAATACCCTTCGGGCCAGAATTGCTTGAACGCAATATGAAGCTCATGAGGACTGCGCCAGACTCATCTGAATGGCGACAAGAATGCGAGCGATATAACATCAACGCTATACTTGTCTCATTGACAACACGTTATCAGGCTCTAGATGCGTTCCCAACGCTGAAGCAGTTTTGCGCTGGTGACACGTGGAAACCCGTGTATATAGACGAGGTGTCTGCGGTGTTCTTGCGGCGTGGACCTGGAACTGAACGTCTGGTTACACAACTGCAGATTGACTGTAATACAGTTCCTTTGCCAGTCGTTGTACCGAGCGGTAATAAGAGCAACGCTTTTAACAGTTGGGCAAACGCTGCTGCCGTTCTCAAGGCGCTTGGGCGAAACGCGGAGGCCCTGGCGGCAACAGCTAGGGCATTGGCGATTTTTCCTGATAGTGCCTACGTACATATCATTCGTGGCGACATACTTTTAGAGATGGGAAATGTGGGTGATGCCGAAAAGGATTATTGGGCGGCGGTTGCCCTTGACCCTGATTCTGCGAGCTGGGCTCGGCTGGCTCAAATGTATGAGAAGCAGCGGCGGTGGAACGATGCCATCCATGCGTGGGAATATGTGGCCAAACTGGCGGCTCATCCCTATACCGCCCTACTGTCGCTCGGCTATGACTACTTGTATGCCCACGATCCCGATGGGGCATTAAAGGCGTTTGACCGCGCTCAAGCAGCTCAACCGCAACCAATCATAGACATAGCTGAGCCCCAAGTACTTGCCGCTAACCTAGCACACGGCCGAGCGGTTGCTTGGAGTGCCCTAGGGCAGTTTGACCGCGCCGTTTTATTCGAAGAGGAGGTTGTGCGATTGACTCCGACAAAGTCAGCGAACTGGCTAATACTCTCCACTATCTATGAACATTTGGGCCGAATGGAAGATGCGCAACGGGCAAGAGAACGTGCCGCAACGGCCAGTTTTAGGTAGCGGCCTCAGAGTGCCGACAATGAGATTACAGTGTCGGTTTTATTCTTGAAGTGCCTTTCATGGTGTAGCCTAGAGCAGAACTGAAGTGGCTGTAGACCATACAAACTAAATGGTCATCGACGGTGGCATCGGCACCCTTTTTGGCAAGATATTTGAGGGCATTGTCGCTGCTGTGAAAAAATGTGCAAACATTCCAGACTTCGCTGCGCGCAGAGTGCTGCAGAGCGGTTGCTATAGAGGGGATCATCCCTGTTACAATTTCGGCTATGGCTGTCAACCCAGAAAAACAGAAGAAATTACGGCTTCTCATCAATGAAAACCTTCGCGTACAACGGGGTGGTGCGGAAGTGGTTCCGTACATCGATGTTTCCAACGGCTTGAGCGATATCGCAGCCGGCCAGAACCACGCTGTTTTCGGTCGGCGAGGCTGTGGCAAAACGTTGTTACTACATTATTCTGCAACCAAACTGCCAAGTGATATTAAACCGGTTTACTTAAACGGTGAGGACTTTAAGAAGCACTGATTCCCGAATGTTCTCAGCGAGATTCTGGACGCTTTGTTTGCTGAGCTTGAGAGACAGTTGACGGGTTGGTTCGGCAGGAAGAAACGCCCCCTTTCCCCCGCGCCCCCAAATCCCCGGCTCGGTCAGGCTGTTGACTTGACGATCCCGATCACTTCCGCGACAATCACTTCGCCAGCGTCGCTGCGCTCCGATACCTGATCGGAATCGCAAAACTGCTGATCGCCTTCACGGAAAGACCCTGATCGCCTTCGGAAGAATCCCCAGTGGCTGCGCAAAGTCCGGAAGCACAAGCGCGACGAGCGGACTCGCAGCGTCGCCACGCGGCTGCGAAACGGGGCTGGCTTGCGGCAAGTCTGCCGACATGGATCGACAATGAAACCTATGTTGGAAAGATTCAGCCCAGGCTCGCCGAAGTGACAGTCTCGGCCATAGCATCTGCGCTGGAGGTTTCTGAGCCATACGCCTCGGATATCCGGACTGGGCGACGGCGTCCGCATCCACGGCATTGGATTGCGCTGGCGGATTTGGCTGGAATCCCGGTACCTTCCGACAGCGTGGGTACATCGATGGCAAGGTGACTGCCGATCAAGAACTCAGAAAGCGCATTGTCGAAGTGGAAATTAGGAAGACAGCACGGCGGGCCGGGGCCGTACTGACGCTCGAATAGTTGAGCCAGAAACCAGGTGCAAGCTGCCGCGACTAGTCCGGCTTCTTGCAACCTGGGGAATTGGCGCAGCGTCGCAACTACCTAGTTGATACTGCCGATGGTTGCAGTCTTGTCCCTGGTCCCCGAGGTCAGCTTCTTAGCAAGAGCGAGCATCTCCTCTGGATCAATCGGTTTGGCGACAAAACCGTCCGGCGGCGGCACCTGTTTCCGCGTGCTGTAAAAGTGTTCCGTATCCCGCGGTCCGCCGGGCCCGGTTACGCCAGTCACAAATACAACCGGTATGCTGGCAAGATCGGGACTGGACTTGATCGCCCTGTAAAACTTGACGCCCGTGGTCTCAGGCATGGAAAGGTCCAGGGTAACTAGGTCGGGTCTGTCCTGCTCGATCGCCTGTAAAGCTTCGTCGCCATTAGCGGCACAGGTCACCGAAAAACCATTTTCCTGGAATAGTCGCGATAAATAAATGCAAATGTCTTTTTCGTCGTCCACCACAAGTATCTTCTTCTTCGGACTAGTTGCCATGTTGCACCTCTCCTGAGCTGAAATCCGCCTGGCGCCGAAGTGGCAGTCTGACTGTAAATACCGATCCTTGCCCCAGTTCGGATCGTACGGTAATGCTTCCGCCGTGCTCGGTCACAACTTTTTGGGACATCAGAAGGCCAAGACCAGTTCCGGCGTTGCCTTTGGTTGAAACGATACCTTTGAAAAGCGCCTCGCGCGTCGCGACATCCATGCCGGCCCCATTGTCTTCAACCTCGATGACTGCCGCGTCCAGCTCTTGGAACACCCGGGCAACGATGCGGTTGATCTTCTGATCATTCTGGTCGGCATTACAAGCTTCGATTGCGTTGGTGACGAGATTGGAAAACAAAGAGTGAATGTCCTTGGGCTCCCCCAGGATCTCCACCGCCGCGTCCGCCTCGGCTTCCAGCTTAATACGGAATTCCGCAGCCCGGGGAGCGAATAACGTCAAGACCTCTTTCAGCAGGTCCGGCAAGGATACCGGCAACTGGCGCGGCGACCGCTCCCGGGCACAGTGCAGCATATCCATAATGACCGAAGACAACCGCCCGACGTTGCGCTGCACCATGTCCCACCCGGTGCGGATGTCCTCCTGGTTATTGTCGCGAAATCCCAAGTTGACGATATAAACGCCCCCGCGCAAACCTTCCAGGATGTTCTTGGCGCCGTGGGCGATGCCACCTACCAGCTGACCCAAATTGGCGAGCTTGTTCTGGAGCGTCCGAATCTCAGTGACGTCGGTCGCCATTTCCATTACCGAGGTTATCTCGCCCGTGGCGTCCCGAATCGGCGCGGTATATACCAGAACGTGCACCTGCCGGGCATGGTCGTCGACGAAGAACTCTTCCGACGTGTGCACTTGGCCATCCGCGAAGGTCTCGGCTACCGGGCACTTCGGGCAGCGGTCTTGCCGCTTTTTGTAAGTCTCGTAGCAGCGGGTGCCAAGCCCATCGCCAAACCCCTCCTCAAAACGACGGTTCGCCTCGACGATGCGGAACTTGCGGTCCTGAACGGTAATAAAGCAAGGAGCGTTGTCGAATAGATTGTGGAAGCGCACCAGGCTGTCGCGGAGGCGGTTCATCAGTTCCTTTTCCGATGAGATGTCCGCAAAAACTTTGGAAACCGCGACGATTTCACCAGCGCGGTTCTGCAGTGCCCTGGTATTCACCATAACGCTATGCGGCAGCCCACGTTTGTCAAACAGGACTTCCTGGCTGGTGTGATCTTTGCCGTCTTCGAAGGTGTGGACTACCGCGCATTCCGCGCAAGGCTCGGTGCGCCCTTTATAAGCCTTGTAGCACGCCTGCAGCCGGTGCTCACCGAAATCCTCGATGAGCTTGCGGCTGGCTTTGACGACGCGAAACTCTCGATCCTGGATTGAAATCCAGCACGGAACCTCGTCGAAGAGCTCCGAGCAGGAAAGATCCAGCGCGTTGAATGCGGCTAAGTGTTGGTCCGTCTGATCGGGCATGGTGAGCACCTTTCGGCGAGGTGTGCCGTAAGTTTAGTTCAGGATGCCTGCTTTCTTCTCAAGTATCTTGACCACGGTGTCGAGAACCGCCTCCGGCTGGATAGGCTTCTCAAGGAAACCTTCGGGCTCGGAGATGCCCTTTTCGGCGATGAACGCATGGAAGTTGATGGCCGGAGTTTCCACCCGCGCGTAACCGGTGACGATCACGATCGGCAGATCGGCAAAATTCGGGTCCTTCCTGAGCTCCCAATACAGCTTCTCGCCCGTCTTATGGGGCATGATCAAATCCAGGGTCATCAGGTCCGGTTTGCTCGCCTTGAGTGCGCGCATGGCCTGGTTGGCATCCGGAACCTCCACGACTTCGGCGCCTTCGTCCTTAAAGATCATGCGAAGGTACGTTCTGACATCCGGCTCATCGTCCACGACCAGGATCTTGCGACCGGCGAGCGATTTGGCCGCCACGGGTTTCGCGACCGCCGGTTCCGCCACCCGCGCCGGCACGACCAGTGCGCTGGCAACAAGGTTCACCAGCAGCTTGACCTCCATGCCGAGCTTGTAGTGCCGGATAAGGTCGTACAGGCCATCCACGCAGTTGTGGCACGAGGTGACGACGATCCTCGCCCCGGTTGCGCGGAGCTGCTCGGCCTTGATTTTTGCAGACTGGAGCCGCCGCGGCGCATACTCCGACATGGACATGGCGCCGCCGCCCCCGGTGCAACAGAAGTTCTCCGCCCGGTTCGGAGTCATTTCACGAAAATCGGTAGCGACCAGTCTAAGCAGTTCGCGGGGCTCTTCGGTGACCCCGCAGCTTCTGGCAAGGTTACAGGAGTCGTGATACGTCACCGGTTCGGTGTTCTTGTTCTTATCGACCTTGATGCGACCGTCTGTGATGTAGTTGAGCATGGTGAAGATGGAGCTTTCCAACGGCATGCCCAGGGTGCGTTTGCCCCAGTTGGGGCCTTCACACCGCGTGGAGCGGTAGCCATGCCCGCACTCCGACATAACGATTTTCTTCGCGTGCAGTCTCTCGGCAGTGTCATAGACCCGGCCGGATACGGCAGCGCCAAGTTCGTCGTCGCCGTTGAACAACCCGAAGTTGGTCATGTCCCAGCCGTCGGTCGTCATGGTCCAATTCTCACCCGCGAAATGGAAGATCGCCGCCGCTTCGGCGATGGTGCGGGGGTCGTACTTGGCTTCGCGAGGATTGATGGTGTACATGATATTCGCATCGGGCTGGTCGATGGGAATCTTGATGTCAGGATCGTTGTACTCGGATTGCAGCTCCTCTTCCATCCAGTTGAGCGTTTCCAGGAATTCTTCCTGCAATATGCCCATCTGGTTGCCGAGTTCCCACTGGTCTTTCGACACGTGCGAAACACCGTCCGGCATGACCCCGACATGCACGAGCAAGCCGCGCGCCATGCGGTTGAAAGTCGCCATATCGACGCCCATGGGGCAGTTGAACGAGCAGCGCCGGCAGTTGGTGCACTTGCCGAATACCGTGTCCTTCAGGTCTTCCAATTCCTGGTCGGTATAGATGCTCTTTGCCCCCACCCACCAGGGGGCCGCTTTACCGGTCCAGTCGATGTGCGCCTTGAAAAGCTTACGGATGCGGTCGGCTTTGTAAGCCGGGGCGTAGCTAGGGTCGCCAGGATTGGCCAGTACGTAATGGCACTGATCGGTACACATGCCGCAATGCGCGCATGCGGCCAGGGACAGCAGGATCTGGCGGTTTACCTTTTGTTGTAGCCGATCAATAACCTTCTGCGCTTTGTAAGATCTCTCGAGTGCCATGGCTCAAGCCCCTTTCACCAGCGGGTACACGCCGCGGTGCCCGAGCGTCCGGCCCAGATACCAGCGCGCGAATGGGTAATAGATGTAGTGGGAAATTTTGCTGAAAGGCACGTAAACCAGAAAGAACGCGGTCATGAAGAAGTATGCCAACAGCGGCGTCTCACTGGTTTGCCGGCTGTTGGGCGCGGCCAGGGAGCTAAGTACCAGCCATATGATCAGCAACGCCAGCGAGAAGTAGTCGTCGGGGGAACTGATGGCCCGTAGATAAACATCCGAAAGCCGGCGGATCAGCCGCATCACACCAACCAGTGCAGCGCCGATGAAGAGCACCTGCAAGGAGAAGATAACCGTCCGGCCACTGACCAACTGTGGGGCATACGGAATGACGAAAGACATGGCGATGGAAGCCGCCACTCCAAGATGGAAGATGACGAACTGCGCATACAGAAACGGATGCTGCCGGGTACTGCCCATCGCCCACGGCATGGCAATCGAAAACAGTGAGCGCTTTGCCCCCGAGGGGCCATCTGTCAGCGCGGCGTTACCCGGTGCCTGCCGGTCGCCGCCGGCCGGGAAGCGCAGGATCCATCGTATCTTCAGCACGTAGACAGTCGCCATGAACAACAGGGCGATCACTTGCAGCTTGTCTTCGGCGAAGTGCAACAGCGGACTGGTGGGGTACATGGTGGCTGCCTCCCTCGCTCAATTGGCCTGAAGCTTTGCTTGAAATGCTGTGAACTCGCGATTATCGAGGACGCAGACGATCGCCTCCTCGACGGAACTCTGCCGCTGGAAAAACTTTTGGATGACGTCCAGCATCACCTTGGCACACAGGTCGAGCGGCACGCCGTAAAAGCCCGCGCCCATGGGCGGGAAGGCAATGGTTTTGAGGCCAGCCTGGTCGGCCGCCTCCAGCGCGGACTCGATGCACCTCCGCAGTTTCGGCTCGACCTCGGGTTCCTGGAATTTCGGACCACAGGCATGAATGATCTTCTTGGCCTTCATGTTGCCCGCGCCGGTGATTACCGCCTCAGCCATGCCGATACGCCCGATGCGCTCGAGTTCTTTCTTCACCGCCCCGCCGCCCCGGGACTCAATGGCGGTACCGAAGCCGCTGCCGAGTTTCAGGTCCTCGCGGGCATAGAAGACGAACCCATCGACCGGCAAGGCAGTCAGATCACCTTTTTCGAGCCGGAGCGTCTTTCCGTTTATTGTCTTTACGGCCGATGCTACACAAGTCGCCGTGGATACCATTGGCTGCCTCCCCCTGCATCAGGTTGAGAATGCTGGATACGCCCGCTTCCGACTTCGACGGGCCGGCGTTGGTCAGATCCGCTAGTGTGTACTTCCCCAGGATTCCGACGATGGCTCGGTTGATGTTTACCCAGACAACGCGGCACTCGCAGAAACTTGCGCGATCACAATATCCCGCGTCGGCAACGCAGTCGAGAATGGCAACCGGACCATCCACCGCCTCGAATACATCCAGAAGACGGATTTCCGATGGAGGACGGCTGAGTACATAGCCGCCTTTGTTGCCCCACACGCTCTTGAGCAGCGCCGCGTTCTTCAGCGAGGCAGTCAACTGGGAGAGATAGAGTTTTGACAGATCCTGCCGTTCGGCCACGTCTTTGAGAGCCACCGGTTCGCCGTGGCCGTGGCGGGCAATATCGGTCATCATGCGGATGGCGTAGCGGACCTTAGTATTGACTCTCATGCATGGACCAAATCCATCGAGTTGATCATTTCGCTCAACATAAAACTATCGTCCCGCTCTGGAGTCAAGCCGGGAAATCACTCCTGCACGTGACCCACGTCACGAATTTCGCCCTATTGACGTCCGGTCGCAAAGCCCTGGGTGAACATCTCTGGATGATGAGTCCAATCGCGCCAGGCCAAAAGCGCAGGCCGTAATTTTGTGGGAGGATTAGACTACGATGAAGAAAGTCAGCCTTGTGGTTTTCGTCCGGCTGGTCGAGTCATCCGTCGCGCTTTATGCACAGTACGGGGTGGGTGGCCGCAGGGCAGCGGGTTGACGCGGCAGACATTCTGATGCTAAGACCGCCAGCATTGCGCCAGGGCCGCCAAACGGCGGCCGTGGGTAGATGCGCCTTCCGGAGGGAACTACCATGAGGTACCGGGCTCTTGCGGTTTCTGATCCAGGCGGGCTCATCTATGGACGGTCCGCACATCCTGTCCAATGTGGCTTCGGCGTTACGATCGGAAACGGCCGGGTGTTTCCCGAGGTCAATTTCACTCTGCCGGCGATTTTGATTTCTGCGGACACCTGGAAAGATGTGCTAAGCCATTACCGGGAGATGGCGGACGGCATTCTTAAGCGCGCCATTGCCATGCAAACACCGGCTATCGTACTGGAGTTCGAACTCCTGCCGCCCATGACTGACACCCCGGAATGGGGCGCTGAGCTTACCAAGCTGCTCCGCGACCGTCTAGGTGAAGCTTATGAAAAGCACGGAGTGAAAAGCGCCCTCCGGGTAACGCCCACGGATATTCGGGACCAGGAGAAACCGCCGAGACTCCGCAGCGGGGCGCCCTGGGAAAAGCTCAAGCGTTCCTTCGAGCTCTGCATTGAAGCGGGAGCGGATATTGTCTCCATTGAATCGGTCGGGGGCAAAGAGCTCCATGATCAAGCTTTACTGCATGGCGATCTGCGAGGGATCGCATTTGCGCTTGGCGTGCTGGCGCCCCGTGACATGGGCTGGCTCTGGGATGAGATTTCGCGGATGTGTGCCGCGAATGGGAAGGCCATCCCCGGGGGTGATTCCGCGTGTGGGTTCGGAAATACGGCAATGCAGCTCGCCCACCAGAAAATGCTGCCTGAAGTTCTGGCTGCGGTAATTCGCGCCATGAGCGCCGTCCGGAGTTTGGTTGCGTTCGAGCATGGAGCCGTGGGCCCGTCTAAGGATTGCGCCTATGAGGGCCCAGTGCTTAAGGCAATTACGGGATGTCCGATTTCGATGGAAGGCAAATCGGCAACCTGCGCTCACTTCAGCCCCTTGGGAAACATTGCGGCGGCGATGTGCGACTTGTGGAGCAACGAATCGGTGCAGAACGTGCGCCTGCTCTCGGGGACCGCGCCGGAAGCGTATACGGAACTGCTCGCCTATGATTGCCGTTTGCTGAACGTTGCCGCATCAAAGGGGCAGGCGGCAATGTTGCGCGACTGGCTGACGGAGTCTGACCAGTGGCTGAGCCCGCAGGCGGCAGTATTATCGCCCGTCGCCGCCTATCGCATTGCGGAGGCGATCGTCGCCGCGGATTCGGATTACCAGCGCACGATTGCCGCAGGGAGGTTGGCGGTTCGGGTATTGCAAGAAGGTATGGCCTCGGGACAATTGCATCTTTCACGCAAAGAGCAGCAGTGGCTCGAGCGGATTGAGCGGGAGCTTGCCGGCCTGCCGCCCAACGAAGATGACCTGCGAAGCGAAATCGTCAAACAGCATGGTAGAATTTATGATCCGGCCAGCTATGGCTGGGATTGAATCGTAAATCCAGCCCGCGAAGCCGACGTTAAATTTGTAGCTCACGGCGGCAGAAGGTGTGGAACTCCGAAGGGCGTAAGATCTGCCGCCGCAATTGTTTTCGCTACTGCCCGCCCAAGTAGATCCTCCGAAGCGGGGCCGAAGTCAGCATGTGTGGGAAGTTAGAAGCCCGGTCGGCGCTTACCGCCGGTCCCGAATGAGTCACAGGCGATCCGGAAGTTAAGCGCTTGCCCCGCTCGCGCTCGCGCGCCCCTGCCCGCACTTTCAAACGCGCTGCGCGCTCTACACGGGCGCCCGCGCTCACGTCCGTAATCACGTCCAGCACCCCGCGCACCTGAGCACCCAGCCCGCGCGCGATTCGATTTGTGCTCCGCCCGCCCGCGCCCGCGCTCGCGTCAGCTCGCCCGCGCACACCGCCCATACATTGCGCCCGAGCTTGCCGCAACTGACTTGCACATAAAATGGTGCAGTTGGGGCAGGGGAGGGCAGTTTCAGAGCTCCCTATCTCCTATCCCTTCCGCTCGTTGACACTCCCGAAACCGGCTTCTAGACTGGAAACAATAAGGCTGGGAACCACATCCAACGCAGAAACGCAGAATCGCAGAAGGAATCAAAATGCGGGTTTGGGTCAGGTAGGTTCTGCGTTTCTGCGATTCTGGGTTGGGCGTTGGGATCACAATCGAGGAATTATGTCCTGGATCGAGAACAGGTTCGAGAAAAACTTCATCACCACTACCGTAGACTACGTCTTTAACTGGGCGCGCAAGTCGGCGCTCTGGCCGATGACCTTTGGGTTGGCCTGTTGCGCCATCGAGATGATTGCTTCCTCGACCTCGCGCTTCGATATCGCCCGCTTTGGTTCCGAGGTGTTCCGTCCAAGTCCGCGGCAGAGCGATCTGATGATCGTCTCCGGCACGGTTACCCTCAAAATGGCGCCCATCATCCAGCGCATCTATGCGCAGATGCCGGAGCCCAAATGGGTGATTTCCATGGGCGCCTGTTCGTCCGTGGGCGGCCCCTTCAACACCTACGCTACCCTGCAAGGCGTCGATCGCATTGTGCCGGTGGATGTTTACGTGATCGGCTGTCCGCCCCGTCCCGAGAACCTGTTCTACGCGCTCCTGAAATTGCAGGACAAGATCGACCAGATGTCCATCGCCAAGCGGCCAACCGAAGTTCGCCTCGCGTCCAACATGGTCGATCAGTTCAAGCACAACGTCATGGTCGCCCAGGTGGCGCAGCCGAAATAACACCTAACACCCAACGCAGAGACGCAGAGCCGCAGAGAGGATAACACCCAGCGCAGAGACGCAGAGACGCAGAGAACAATGGAAAACAAACGGAAAACCATTAGTTTGCTCTGCGGCTCTGTGGCTCGGGGTTTCGGCGTTGGGTTTCTGCGGTTCTGCGTTTCGGCGTTGGGTTTTGAAAAGTTGCTCAAAAAGGGCCGGAAACCGCATCTAACTGCTTATGCACGAAGCCACGAATGCGCTGGCCCAGGCGGCCTCCTCCTATTTACGCTCTGCCCGGCATCAGCCGGTACGTTGGCAGGAATGGGGCGACGCCGCTTTCGCCGCCGCCCAACGCGAGAACAAACCTATTCTGCTCGACATCGGCGCGGTCTGGTGCCATTGGTGCCACGTGATGGACCGCGAATCGTACGAAAACCCCGCGGTCGCCGGTTTGATTAATGACGCGTTTATTGCCGTCAAAGTAGACCGCGATGAACGTCCCGATGTCGACGCCCGCTACCAGGCGGCCGTACAGGCGATCAGCGGGCAGGGCGGGTGGCCTCTAACCGCGTTTCTTACCCCCCAAGGCCAACCGTTTTATGGGGGCACTTATTTTCCTCCGGAAGATCACCTCGGGCGTCCCGGGTTCAAACGGGTGTTGCAAGCCATTGCCGCTGCCTACCGCGAAAAACAGGGGGAGGTGCTGGAATCGGCGGAATCCGTGATGGCCGCCATTGAGGCGGAGACCTTTGCCGGACGGCGCGCGCCTATCGACGCGGCGATCGTCAAAAGCATTGTTACGGCGGCAAAAACCATGTTCGACGAGGAATACGGCGGATTTGGCACGGCGCCAAAGTTCCCCCATCCGGCGGTGGTCGATCTGCTGATCGACCACTACGTCCGCACCGGCGATAGCGACGCGCGCAACGTTTTCGTCGTGACGCTGGACCGCATGGCCCGCGGCGGCGTCTACGATCAGATAGGCGGTGGATTCCATCGCTATTCGACCGACCAGCGCTGGGTAGTGCCGCACTTCGAAAAGATGTCCTATGACAACTCGGAGCTGCTGAAGAACTACGTCCATGCCTGGCAGGCTACGGGAATCGAGTTTTTTGCCGAAATCGCACGGGACATCGTCCGCTGGATGGATTCCTGGTTGAGCGATCGTGAGCACGGCGGTTTTTTCGCCTCCCAGGATGCAGACATCTCGCTCGGGGACGACGGGGACTACTTCACCTGGACCCCGGCGGAGGCTCAAGCGGTGCTGAGCCCGGAAGAATTCCAGATTGCCGCCCTGCATTACGACATCAACGAGATCGGGGAGATGCATCACAATCCCGCCAAGAATGTGTTGCACCAGCGGGCCAGCGTGGAAGAGATCGCCCGCCGCGGGGCAGCTTCCCCCGAACGGGCTGCCGATCTGCTGCGCAATGCCAAGCGCAAATTGTACGAAGCGCGCGGCAACCGTCCTACCCCATATATCGACCGTACGGTTTATGTCGGGTGGAATGCGTTGTGCATCTCGGCATACCTGGAGGCCGCCCGCGTCTTGCATCTGGAAGAAGCCCGCCGCTTTGCCCTGCGCTCTTTGGACCGCATCCTGGGCCAAGGATGGTCCGAGAAAACCGGACTGCAGCACACGGTTGCTTACGCGGACAAGAATGCCCCGGCCCGCCACGTGGCCGGCGTGCTGGATGACTATGCGTTCGTAGTCCGGGCTTGTCTGGACGCTTACGAGATCACCGCGGACATGAGCTATTTTCATTTTGCCGAACGCATCGCGAAGGCCATGGTGGAGCGCTTCTACGATCGCGAGGGCGGCGGCTTCTTCGATAGCGATGTCTCCGCCGCGGCCCGATTAGGCGCGTTGGCTGCCCAGCGCAAGCCTTTCCAGGATGCGCCCACGCCGGCCGGCAACTCGGCCGCCGCTATCGCTCTGCTGCGGTTATATTGGCTTAACCAGGACGAGCGTTATCGGGAACTGGCGCAGAAGACCTTGGAAGTTTTCGCCGGGGTGGCGGAGCAGTTTGGTATTTTTGGCGCCACTTACGGGATTGCGGTTTTGTCGTATGTGCTGCCGCATACCAGTGTAGTGGTCGTGGGTAACGATGAGATGGCTGGCGGCATGTATCGCGCGGCGAATACTTCGTTCGCGCTGACCAAAACCACCCTCCATTTGCCTGAGCCCGGAACACCGCCGCAAAATCTTCCTCCCGCCCTGGCGAAAACCGTTCCCAACCTTCCGGCAGCGAAGCACGGAGAGGGCACAGCCCTGGTCTGCGCGGGCTTCACTTGCTATCCTCCGGTGCACGATCCTGCAGCGCTAAGCAGCCTGCTGCGCCAAGCCATCGCCGGGGCCGACCCCGACGCCGCCTCGGTTGCCGATTAGGTGGGCGGTTTGTATCAGGGCACGGCTAGAAGCCGTGCCGCAAGCGGCGGGGTGAGAGGTCGGCTTCAGCCGCTGTTTTCGGCATTTCCAGCGGCTAAAGAGGCTGCGGAAAAGTCGCGTTTGGGTGTGATTTCGGCCTTCAGGTCACCGACCGTGAGGCGCCAGAGTTGAAGGAAGTACTGCGATCTCTTGGTCGCTCAGGAATGGTCATGGCAGATAGGGCCGAAATACATAGGTTCTTCGCCCCGCGCCGCGGCGTCATGGCAATTGCACAAGCTGTTTCGGGCGCGTGACTCAGAATGACAGGCGTGAGTGATAAGGTGTTTTGCTCCTGAAAATTTATTCTTTCAGCAGCCTCTTTATCCCCTGAGTTCCAGGAATCGCACCCAAACGCGACTTTTTCAGCAGCCTGTAAAGCCGCACGCTACGGCTCCGATGGCACGGCCAGAAGCCGCGCCCTGATACAAACCGGGACTTGCCGGAGTACAATGCGCCCAAGAGAAATTTGGGATTCCCGATTTAGCGAGATTTGGGATTTGGGAATTCGAATTTGGATTTTGCCCCCAGGTTTTTGGTACCCATCTGAAAGAGGAGAACGCCGGGGCACTCTAGATCCCAAATCCGAATTCCTGAATCCCAAATCTTGCGAGGCTATATCATGGCAGACCGATTCGAAACGAAGTTGCTCGGGGTACTCGGGGGCATGGGGCCGATGGCGGGCGCGGTATTCATGGAGCGGCTGACGGCCATGACGGCCGTGTCCGTGGATCAGCAGCACATCCCCGCCGTTCTCTGGAGCGACCCGCGCGTCCCCGACCGCAGTGCAGCCAAGCTGCAGGGAGGCGAAGACCCCTTGCCCTGGCTGCTCAATGGCATCCGCCATCTGGAACAGGCAGGCGCAAGGGCGATTGCAATTCCATGCAATAGCGCCCACATGTGGTACGCCGAGATGGCCGGCGCCACCCAGCTTCCGATTCTGCACATCGTCAAGGCGACCGTCGATGACCTGCAAAACCGGGGCGCGCGGCAGGGCAAGATTGGGGTCATGGGTACGGCGGGAACGCTGAAGACGGCAATGTACCAGCAGGAACTGGAATGCCGCGGATTCAGCTGTGCCGTGCCCTCCGAAGAAGAAATGGCGAAGTATTGCACCCCTGCTATTGAGCTGGTGAAGGCCAATCGCATTGCTGAAGCTTACGATCCCGCCGTGGAATGTATGCGCAGGCTGCAGCGGCGGGGCGCGGTGGCCGTGGTGCTGGGCTGCACCGAACTGCCCTTGGCCGTCCCTCATCGGCAGCGTCCCGACCTGGGATTGGAAGTGGCAGACTCAATCGATGGCCTGGCAGCCGCCGCCATTCGCTGGTACTACGGAACTGGAGCAGAACCTAAAGTCCAGCGCAGAGACGCAGAGACGCAGAGCACGGAAAGAGTTCAAAAAAACGTTGCACAAGGGTAAACCGAAAGGCGTCAGGTAATGCCTTCTCGTAAGGAAATTCCATGACAAGCCTTACTTTGGGATCGCAGAGCTCCGCACAACGTCAGAGACACGACGACGATCCGACTACCTCACAGATCATTGCTGCCGCTATTGAAGTTCACAGAATTCTTGGTCCCGGCCTGCTCGAAGCGGTGTACGAAGAATGCCTTTGCCACGAATTCCGGCTTCGTGACATCCCCTTCGAACGCCAAGTATCGGTTCCGGTTTTATACAAGGGAGCAGAAATGCAAGGCGCAATTTACAGGCTGGATATAGTCGTCGAGAATCAGGTTATCCTCGAGATAAAGGCAGTCGAAGAAGTTCTGCGCGTGCATAAAGCGCAATTGCTGAGCTATCTGCGCGTCACCGGGAAACCAAGAGGCCTGTTAATTAACTTCAATGTCCCCTACCTGTCCGAAGGCATCACCAGAGTCGTTAACTCGAAACCAATGTCGTAACTATAGTGGTTGTCTGTCGCTCCGCCCCCGTATCCATTCTCTGCGGCTCTGCGTCTCTGCGCTGGGTGTTTCCTGCTATCTCGTGGCTTGCTCCAGCAAATACAAATACGACCGGTAGATCTCGCCGGTGGCGCGAGTCATGCCGATTTCGCAGGTGCGGCTGCTGGAGAAATAGCCGTCGGCCTGGTTGGCCTTGACTTGCGCCGCTTCGTGCCGGGTTGCCGCCTCGGTGAGTTCCGGGAACAGGAATCCGCGATCTCCGGCAAACCCACAACAGCCGGCGCTATCGGGCACCACTACCCGGTCCGCGCACGCGCGCGCCAGGGCCTCCAGTTTGCCTACCACCGCCATCTTGATCGCCGAGCAGACCGGATGCAGCACCACCACGTCTGCTTTCTGCGTTACCTTCAGCCTGGGCAGGATTTCGTCGTGAACGAAGGCAATGCTATCGAGAATGCGCAGCTTGTCGAAGCGTTGCTGATTGGGCGCCGTGAGATATGGCCGGCAGGTGAGTAATCCATAGCTGCAAGGGCTGGTATCGATAAAGATGGGAAGCCGGCCTCGCTCCGACCAATCCCAGAACTTCTCGATCGCACGGTTGACGGAAGCCCGGTGTGCCTCGTCATATCCCTTGGACGAAAATGGCACTCCACAGCAAACTCCGGCAACATCTTCCGGCAGAAAGATGGGCACGCGCGCTCGTTCGGCCAGTCTTAAGGTGGCACTCATAACCGAGAAATCATTCGGTTCGCCGGGCAGACGCCCCATCACGCGCGAAATGCAACTGGGAAAGTAGACCGCCTTGGCGCTCGCTCGCAGGGTGGTTGGGCACGAGCCACTGGCCGAGTGGGGAACGTCGGGCGTCCAGTGCAGACCGGCAAAGGCGTGAGCAATTGCGTTGACTGTTCCCACGCCCAGCACCGACTGCGCCAAATGTCCCAGCTGCAGACCCAGGCGGGCGGCTTTCTCCAGCAGGCTAAAGTGTTCCGCCACCCACCGGGCACGCCGTTGTTGTGCGGGAGAGTGAGCCAGTCTGCGGAAGCGCTTCGTCAATTGCCCCGTGTCGATGGATACCGGACAGGCGGTCGCACACAATCCATCCGCCGCGCAGGTATCGACCGCCATATACGGAAAGTTGCTCTGCAAGGCCGCCAGCAGCGGCTTCTGATCGCCCGTCGCGCGCAAGCGGGTGATTTCGCGCTGGACGACAATACGGCGGCGCGGGGTCATCGTGAGTTCGCGGCTGGGGCACTTCTCTTCGCAGAAGCCGCACTCGGTGCACTTGTCGACTTCCTCCTCGACGGTGGGCAGAGATTTGAGCGCCTTGAGATGGCCGCGCGGATCCGGATTGATGATCACACCCGGGTTGAGCAGGTTCTCCGGATCGATCAGTTCTTTGAGGCGCTTCATGACGGAGTAGGCTTCGGGCCCCCACTCCGCCTCCACAAAGGGTGCCATATTGCGCCCGGTCCCGTGCTCGGCCTTCAGCGCGCCGTCATATCGTTTAACGACGAATTCCACCAGTTCGTCGATAAAGCGTTCATATTGACCGATGGCGGCCTGGTCATTGAATGACTGGGTGATGGTAAAGTGCAGGTTGCCGTCTTTGGCGTGACCAAAAATAATGGCATTGTCGTAGCCGTGCTTCAGAAAGAGTTTGGTTAACTCCACCGTGGCATCGGCCAGGCGTTCGACGGGGAAGGTGACGTCCTCGATGATGACCGTGGTGCCGCTCTTCCGCACGGCCCCGACGCTGGGGAATAGGCCGGCGCGAATCTTCCAGAGCGCGGCCTGCCCGGCCGGATCATGGGTAAAGGCCGCCGGTTCCGTCAACGTCAGGCCGGCCACGGCAGCGTGGGCTTTTCGCTCCAGTTCGGCACGCTCCGCCACCTCGGCGCATTGAAATTCCACCAGCAACCCCGCAGCATCCTCCGCCAGTTTCTTGATCGAAGCAGGAATGCCCGGCTGATCTTCCACCGAACGCAAGGACTTGCGGTCCATCAACTCCAGCGCCGCGGCGCCGGCATCGCGCAAAGGTACGATGGCGGCACAGGCCGCATACAGGTCGGGAAAGAGGAGCAGGCCGGTATATTTCACCGGCAGGTCGGGCACGGTATTCATCACCGCTTCGGCAATGAAGGCCAGCGTGCCCTCCGACCCGATCAACAGGTGCCGCATGATGTCCACCGGCCGCTCGAAATCGATCAGCGCGTTCAGCGAGTAACCGGTCGTATTCTTGGTGCGGTACTTGGCGCGGATGCGGTCGCGCAGCGCCGGAAGCTGTTCGATTTCGCGCTTCAGCGCCAGCAACCCTTCGGCAATCCGCGGCTCGCGCTGGCGAAAGATCTCGTCCGCCTGCGGATTGGCGGTATCGATCATCGTGCCGGAAGGCAGCAGGAAGGTCACAGAATCCAGGGTGTGATAAGCGTTCTGGACCACGCCGCAGCACATGCCGCTGGAATTGTTCGCCAGGATTCCGCCCATCATGCAGGCGCCAATCGAGGCCGGATCGGGGCCCAATTTACTGCTATAGGGTTTCAGCGCCGTATTGACGTGCGCCCCGATCACCCCGGGTTGCACCCGGACCTTGGCGCCACCTTCTTCAACCTTAATCGTTCGCCAATGCCGCGCCACGTCAACCAGTACACCGTCCGTGACCGCCTGTCCCGACAAACTTGTGCCGGCCGCGCGAAACGTCAAGGGCATGCGTTGCTCATGGCTGAAGCGGAACAGAGCCTGAATTTCCTCGACCGTCTGGGACAGCACCACCGCCCGGGGAATAAGGCGGTAGAAACTGGCGTCGGAAGCAAATGCCACCAGATCGATGGGCCGGGTCAAAACCCGCTCGGGCGCCACAAACTGCGCCAGCATTGCTTTGATATGCGTGGGGTCGGCGGAAGCCGAAGCGGCGTTCCCGGCGGCCGCGCGAGGTGACGAAGCAGCAGTGCTAACCATGATTTCTCCCGTGCCTCCGGCGACGGCCGAAGGCCAATGCGATCGCTGAGCAGCGCGCGGATGACATCCGGCGCTCGTCGATGAAGTTCAGGTTATTATCTGTCGATCCGCTATGCTTGTCATATTTCCGCAGCTGTCAAACCGAAGCCTTGTCCTGCAACCTTCACGAATTCTTAAGTTGTTGAGGCATTTGAAAGACTACCTTGTACCCGCGCTGGAAGGTCCGCAAATGAGTGCGCATGGCCGTCCTGGCCCGCCGCGGATTCCGTTCCTGCAAAGCTTCCAAAATCAGCCGGTGGTGTTGATAGGCAAGCTCCATACCGGCCGGTAAGAGCAAACTCTTGGTAATCAACTCCTGAAGTCCTTCGCGAATGTGTTTCAACAGTTCGGACAGAATCTGGTTGCCGCTCGCCGTACCCACGCCGAGATGGAACGCCAGATCGAGTTGCTTAAACTCAGCGCCATTCCCCTCCTTGGCGGCGTTCATCTCGACGACTAGCTTTTCCAGGTTTTCCAAATCCTGATCGGTGGCGCGCTGCGCACACAAGCCGGCTAACTCCGTTTCCAGCACCAGGCGAGCTTCGGAAAGATCGGTTATGTCCTTTTCCGTATTCAGCACGCCTTTGGCGAGCAAGGGCCCATCCATGTAGGCGGAGCGCTCTTCGGCGACGTAGCTGCCCCCGCCGGCACGCATGCGGATGATGCCGATAAAGGCCAGCGACTTCAAAGCCTCGCGCAGGGTGGAGCGGCCGACTTTGAAGACTTTGCAAAGATCGGCCTCGGAAGGCAGTTTTTCGCCGGGTTTCCAGCGCCCGGTGCGCAATTCCGACGCGAGTTGTACGGCGACCTGCTCGCTAAGGGTGGTGCGCGAGACCGGCTTGAGCGTGGCCACGGTTTGCATGTGGGCTCTCCGAACAGCTATTCACCCTGTCAGACAAGATGATAATCTGCTTGACTTCCGAGTTGCAATGAGATAAACACCTGGGCACAGAGTTTCTGAATTTTTTGATTGTACAGCTTGCGTTCACGATCGCTCCGGCTACGGGCAGATTCCGGCGGGGGGCACGTATCTGGGACTGCGCGCCCCGCGGTTTGCTGAGAGCGTCTGTACCACTTCCGTCCCGTGTCCCGCTGCCATAGGAGGTCTGCATGACGACAGAGCTTGCCGCAAAGCCGGCCCCGGCGAAGGTTGCTCCTCCGCCACAGAAAGGATTTCCGGTTGCTGGCGTGATCGTTGCCGCCGCCATCATCATTGCCATCATCGTCGGCCGCCTGCCTGCGGCCACCCAGCCGTGGCAGCAAGGCTACGATCCGACGGGCCACTGGTGGCTTTCCACGATCATCGCCGCCCTGCCGGTCTTGGTGCTCCTGGGTTCGTTGGCGGTATTACGGATCAAAGCGCATTTTGCCGCCCTGTTGGGTCTGGCGACGGCGCTGGCGGTAGCGGTGGGTGTCTTCCACATGCCCGGGAAGATGGCAGGGATGACGGCTACTTACGGGGCCGGCATGGGTCTGTTTCCCATCGGCTGGATCATTCTTAACGTCATTTTCATGTACCAGTTAACAGTGGACACGGGCCGCTTCAAGGTGTTGCAACACAGCATGGCCGGGATTACCCAGGACCGCCGCCTGCAACTGCTGCTGATTGCCTTCTGCTTCGGCGCCTTCTTTGAGGGCGCGGCGGGATTTGGAACTCCCGTGGCTGTGACGGCAGCGCTGCTGATCGGTTTGGGATTCCGGCCGTTGGCGGCATCCGGCCTGTCGCTGATTGCCAATACCGCCCCGGTGGCCTTCGGCGCCCTGGGCACTCCGATCCTGGCGCTGGCCGGGGTGACCGGTATCAGCGAGTTCACGTTGGGCGCCATTGCCGGGCGCATTCTGACGCCGTTCTGCATCCTAGTTCCGTTCTGGTTGATCTGGGCGTTTGCCGGTTTCCGCGGCATGATTGAGATTTGGCCCGCGATCCTGGTGGCGGGAGTCTCGTTCGGCGTCACCCAACTGATCGTTTCCAACCTGCACGGTCCCACGGTCGTAAACATTATTGCCTCGGTGGTTTCGATGGGCTGCCTGATCGGTTTTCTGTTCATCTGGCACCCCAAGCGAGTGTGGACGTTTGAAGGAGAAGAAGCTAAGACCGAAGCGCGCGGCGACCACGGCTACAGTCGTTCGGAAGTTGTGCGCGCCTGGGTGCCGTGGGTAATCCTGAGCGTGATCGTATTTGTTTGGGGGACGCCGACCGGCAAGAAAGTGTTGAACAGCCCGGAAAAGATCTTCACCTCAATGGCCAGTTGGCAGACACCGCCGGGCAAGATTACGAATCCGGCGTATACGGTTACCGGTTTGCATAACCTGGTGGAGCGTACGTCCCCGGTCGTTCCCAAACCGACCAAAGAGCCGGCCGTCTTTGCTCTGAACTGGCTGAGCGCCAGTGGAACGGGCATTCTGATCTCGGGGCTCCTGTCGGGTTGGATTATGGGCGTAAGTTTCACCGGCATTTTGAAAACTTACTGGCGAACTATGGTGCGGGTGCGCTACTCGCTGCTGACCATTGCGGCCATGTTCGCTTTGGGGGTGCTGACCCGCTACTCGGGGGTGGACGCCACCATGGGCTTGGCCTTTGCCCGCACGGGGCGCTTATATCCGTTCTTCGGCACCATGCTGGGGTGGTTAGGCGTGGCGCTGACCGGATCGGATACCTCCTCGAACGTGCTGTTCGGCAGCCTGCAGAAGATCTCGGCGCAGCAGATCGGAGTCCCGCCCAGCCTGATGGCTGCAGCTAACAGTTGCGGCGGCGTGATGGGCAAGATGATCGACGCGCAGAGCATCGTGGTGGCCAGCACCGCTACCGAGTGGTACGGGCATGAAGGCGACATTTTACGTTACGTCTTCCTCCACAGTATCGCTTTGGCAATCCTGGTGGGAGTTGTAGTATTCCTCATGGCGTATGTGGCTCCTTTCACCAACCTTGTAATTCGGTAAGCAAACTCGATCCGATGACCGGGGCCGAACCTCCGGTCATCGGATCCATCGCTCACCCCCGGGGCAATTCACATGAGCACGATTTTCGACACCTTCAAAGCCCGGGCGGAGGCGGTGAGCGCCGAGGTCCATCGTTTTCCCACCAAGCCGGAAGCGCTGGATTTCATCCTGCAATTCCTGCAGAAAGAAAACATTGCCGACGCTCCCGAAGCCTACGCCGCCTGGGCCGACTGTCCTTTCCTGAGCAGTTTCGACAAGGCACAACTTGCGGGCCGGGTACCCGGCCTGAAATTTGAGGTCACCCGGCAAATCGCCGCCGACGCCAGGGTCGGCATCAGCGAACTGGACTGGGGCATTGCCAACACCGGGACTTTGGTCCAGGACGCCGCAGCGGTGGAAAAACGGCTGGTCTCGACGCTGCCGATCATTCACATTGCCCTGGTGGGAGCCAACGCCATTGTGCCCGATCTGGGCGCGCTGCTGGCCCGGATCGGCCCGCGTCAGGCAAGCTATTTGGCTTTCATCACGGGACCGAGCCGGACGGCCGATATCGAGCGTGTGCTTACTATTGGCGTGCATGGTCCGGAGAGACTTGTCATCGTTTGCGTGGATGAACTGGGAGGGGCCAACTGATGCGTCAGGAATTTCGCGACCAGATCAACACCGCTCTGAAGAACCCCAACCTGACGGGCGCCCTGGGACGCTTCTCCGAGGCGTACCGCATCAGCCGCGTGAAGGCCTATGAGGGCATCGACTTTGAGGCGCTCCGCACGCAGATCGCCGAGGTTAAGGCCTATGCGGCATCGCACTTCGATGAGCTTGCCGAGCAGTTCACCAAAAACGCCGAGGCGCGCGGCGCCAAGGTGTTGCGGACGAACGATCCGCAAAAGGTAAGAGATTACATCCTGAATCTGGCCAGGGAAAACGGCGTCCAGCAGATCGTGAAGTCCAAGTCCATGGCCACCGAGGAGATCCACCTCAACAAGTTCCTGGAGAAGGCAGGGATCGAAGTCAAGGAGACCGACCTGGGGGAGTGGATTATCCAACTCTCTCACCAGACGCCCTCGCATATGGTGATGCCGGCGATCCACATGACCAAAGAAGAGGTCGCCGAAGTCTTCAGCCAGGAGGTCGAAGCGGGCCAGCTTCCCGACATCCCGAAGCTGGTCAAATTTGCGCGCGGCAAGCTGCGGGTGAAATTCCTCAATGCCGGATTGGGCATCTCAGGCGCAAACATCGCAGTCGCCGAGACCGGCAGCCTGGTGATCGTCACCAATGAAGGCAATGCGCGGCTGGTCACTACCCTGCCGAAAATCCACGTGGCGGTGGTGGGGATCGAGAAGCTGGTTGCAAGCGTGGACGACGTGGTTCCCATCCTGACCGCTCTTCCGAAGAGTGGAACCGCCCAACTGCTTACCAGTTACGTTTCGATGATCACCGGCCCGGTGCCCAATACCGATGGCACGCCCAAGCAACTGCACATCATCCTGATGGACAACCGCCGCACAGAGATGGCGCGGGACCCGAAATTCAAACAGGCGTTGCAATGTATCCGCTGTGCCTCCTGCTTGAACGTATGCCCGGTGTTCCGCCTGGTAGGCGGCCACGTTTTCGGCAAAGTCTACACCGGCGGCATCGGGACCATTCTGACGGCGTGGTTCGACGCGCTGAAAGCGTCCGACGAAATTCAGGGCCTGTGCATCCAATGCGGCAATTGCGTGGAGGTTTGCCCGGGCAAAATCGATATCCCGGGATTGATTCTTGAGCTCCGAAGGCGGCTGGCGGTAGAGCAAGGGCTTTCCGTCACCCAAAAGGCGGCCTTCGCGATCGTCAATAACCGGAAACTATTTCACGGCATGTTGCGCGCGGCCAAACTGGCACAGAAGCCGGTGGCCCGAGGCGGTTTTATCCGGCATCTGCCGATGTTCCTTTCCGACCTCACCGATTTTCGCAGCCTGCCGGCCATCGCCGAGACCCCCTTCCGCGACCGCTTCAAGGCCATCGCACAGCCGAAGCAGAAGGAACGGGTGGTTTTCTATGCGGGCTGCCTGGTCGATTTTGCCTATCCGGAGATGGGCGAAGCCGTAGTGAAGATCCTGAACAAGGCCGGGATTGAGGTGGTATTTCCGGAAGAGCAGACCTGTTGCGGCGCTCCCGCCCGCTACAGCGGCGCCTACGAAGTGGCGGCGCAGAATGCCGCCGATAATCTGAAGGCATTATTGAAGGAAGACGTGCAGTACGTCGTGTCGGCCTGTCCCACCTGCACGGTAGCGCTCAAACACGACTTTATCGGCACCTTTGAGAGTCTCGGCCGAACCGACAATTTGCCGGAAGCCAAACAGCTGGCGGCCAAGGTGATCGACTTTTCCAGCCTGATCAAGAAACTGGTGGAAGGGGGACGGCTGAAACTGAAAGCAGGACAACAACTGGACAAGATCACGTACCACGATTCGTGCCACCTGAAGCGCACCCTGAATGCCCACCAGCCACCGCGGGAACTTCTTAAGCAGGCGGGCTACGAATTGAATGAAATGTACGAGGCGGACATGTGCTGCGGCATGGGCGGATCCTACTCGCTCAAGCTGCCCGAAATTTCGGCCCCCATCCTGGAGCGCAAGCTGAAGAACATCAAGGAGACCAAGGCGGAGCTGGTGGCCATGGATTGTCCCGGCTGCGTAATGCAGATTCGAGGCGGCCTGGATAAGGATGGCTCAGCCGTTCAGGTCAAGCACACGGCTCAGATTTTGGTGGATGCGTTTGAGTGACACCGATTCCTTCGGTCGGTGGCCCAGGTATGCGCCCTCCGTAACGTCGCAAGTGGAAGGACGCTGTGGCGCATACCTGGGATGACCTGACGATGCAAACTCGGAACTCGGATGAGTTTTGGGTTCCCAGGTATGCGCCGGAATGCCCTCAAGCTTGTAATGATTACGAGGGCGCATACCTGGGCCACCAACCAACCAACCAACCAACCAACCAACCAACCGGCCAGCGGCTTTCATTTCTTCGCCGCTACATCGTGCTCGCGGGGTCGACGGCTGCGGCGGCGGCGTATAGCCCAGAAGATCAATCCCCAGGCCAGCAGTACGGCTACAATTCCCAGGTTCACACCGTGCATGACGCGCAGCAGCGCTTTCCAATGGTGGCCGAACAGATAGCCCACGCTGGAAATTACTATTACCCAGAGAATGGCGCCGCAGAAATTGAACACCACGAATCGCTTCCACGGCATGCGCAGTACGCCGGCCAGCGGGCCGGCGATGATTCGCATACCAAAGACAAAGCGCGCGAAAAAGATGGTGAAGGCGCCAAAGCGGGCGAAGAGGCGCTCGCCCTGCTGGATATGGGTTTCCTTCACCCGGAAGAGGTGTTTCCAGCGATCGAGCAAAGGGCGGCCGCCGTAGTGCCCGATCACGTATCCCAAATTGTCGCCCAGGGTACAGGCCAGCGTGCCCACCACAATGATCCACAGCAGATGCAACTGCCGCTCCGAGTAGGCCAGAAAGCTGGCGAACAGCAGAATGGTCTCGCCCGGCAGGGGAACGCCCGCGTTCTCCAGTAATAGCGCAGCCGCTACGGTCCAGTATCCGTACTGCTCAAAATGCGTCCGCAGCAATTCAAAGATATGCTCGGCCATGGGTTAGGGGTAAAGCGTAACCTGCTTTCAACCGCGATCATTGTACAGGCCGAGCCATGGTCTCAAACAGACAGACTCCGCCTACGCGGTCCCGGGCTCGATTGCCCATACGTTGTTTCTGCACTAACATATCCACGAGGTTGTTATGGCTGATATCGTTCAAGGATTTCGGCAGGCGCTGACCGATTTGCTCATGCCTGAACTTCGCGATATTAAGGGCGAACTGAAGGCCCCGAGAGCCGAGATGACGGGCAGGCTCGATACCCTGGCTGCCAAAATTGACGGGCAGAATACCAAATTCGACGCCCAGAATACGAAGTTCGAGTCGGCCTTCCATTCCCTGCAATTGGCTCTCGAAAACGCTACCCTTCGTGGGGACAGGGAAACCGCGAGAGAAATTGCAGATCTTCGCGAACGTTTGACCCGGGTCGAGAGCAAGCTAGACAGCCGCGCTCTTCCGCAATAGCACATTCTTTGTTCCATCCCAGTCCACGGGAAACGGAAAACTTAAAACTGGAAACTTTTGTTAGTTCAGAGGCAACCACGAAACCCCATGCCGAACTCCTAGTGAGTGATATCGCCTCTGTCGCTTCTGTGGGAGCTTAATAAGCTCCCTTTTTTTGCTCGGTGGTAAGGAACCTTTAACTGCCCTCGTATACAAAAACACAGATTTACTTCCAAATTTTGTATTTTTCTCTTTTATGCGCTTTCGAACCATTGCTATGATTACAGAAGTGCTGCATTTGTAGTGGGTTGGAGCAGGTATGGGACCGGCGGGCGTGGCCACTGACTTGCATTTACATCAGGGGCGTCCCTGTAATAGAGATGTGTCGTGTGGGCTGCCGGGGAAAGTCCCTCGCGTGTCTGGGTCCATGCCGAAAGAGTTCACAACCCGTTTTTCGGCTGTCCTGCTGGCTGTTCTCACCCTTGCCGCTGGTTGTTTCGCCTGGATCAATTTCAGTAAAGAACGCCAATATCAGGCCCCTTACGACGGAGTCTGGTGGGTTGAGTCCGGGGACCGCCTGGAAGCGCAAAGAATCGACCCCGAAGGTCCGGGAGCGCGGGCCGGATTGCGTCGCGGGGATGTGCTGCTTGCCATCAATGAGCAGCCAACGGATAGCACCGCTGCCAGAGTTCGCGCACTTTACCGGGCCGGGACTTGGACTAAGGCTAATTACGCTCTAAGGCGTGGCGGGGTGGCGATTCAGGTGCCCGTGGTGCTGACTCCGGCAGACCAGTCGATGAATGCCGGGTTGCGGCTGATCGCCCTTTTTTATCTTGGCATCGGCTTGTACGTTTTGCTTCGCCGGTGGACCGCGCCACGCTCCACGCACTTCTACCTGTTCTGTCTCGTCTCGTTCATCTACTACGGGCTGCACTACACCGGCAAACTCAACCAGTTCGACGAGATTGTGTACTGGTGCAATGTCCTGGCCGAACTGTTGCAACCGGCATTGTTCTTGCATTTCGTGCTGGTTTTTCCCGAGCGCAAGGAATTCCTTAGCCGCCGGCCATGGATGATGCCGTTGGTTTATCTGCCGGCGGGGTTGATCGCCGGGTTGCGCGTGGCGGCGTTCGAACTGGTGCCGGCCAGCGAGTCGCTGCGCTGGAAACTGGATCGCCTGTCCATGCTGCACGCTGCAGTGCTGTTCGTGCTCGCGGCGGCAGTTCTGTGGCATACCTATCGGCACGCCGGCACGCCGTTGCTGCGGCAACAGATGAAATGGGTTACCCGCGGGACCATACTGGCGATCGGGCCGTGGATGATGTACGTGGTGACCTATATGCGTGGCGACATGCCCGGGTTGGCGGTGAAGTTCTCGGTGCTATCGCTCGTTCTGCTGCCGTTGACCTTCGGCTACGCCATTTTCCGTTACCGCCTGATGGATGTCGATCTCATCTTCAAGCGCGGCGTGGCCTATACGCTGGCGGCAGCGGCCATTGTGGGATTGTATTTTGCGGCCCTGGGAGCGGTGGTGGAGATCGTCCACGCCAAGTTTCCCGCCACCGGCACCGCGGGGCTGATCATTGCGATTGCCGTTACGGCATTGTTGTTCGATCCCATTAAGAATTGGATTCAGGACCGCATCGACAAGTTCTTCGATCGCAAACGTTACGATTACCGCCGCACGCTGATTGAATTTGGCCGGGGACTGGGCTCGGAGACCGACCTCGATCAGTTACTCAGTTCGATTCTGGACCGGCTCGCGCGCACTTTGGAGGTAGACCGCTGCGCGGTTTTCCTGGCCGATCCGGAGGACGAAGAGCAATACGTTCTGGCCAAATCATTCGGGATTCTCGGCACTGCCCGCCTGGATCTGAGTTTTCTGGCTCGCCGCCAGGGCGATATGGGTGGCAGCCATCTGTTTTTCGACAACACCACCCGGGCGGTGCGGGAGACGCCGGGAGCCCGGGAGGCCATCGCGCGGCTGGATCTGAACTATTACATTCCCTGCACGGTGCAGAACCGGATGATTGCCGTTCTGGGGCTCGGCAAGACCACGTCCGGCGACTTTCTCTCCAGTGAAGACGTCGAACTGGTGGAAACCCTGGCGGGTTACGTCGGCATCGCCATTCAGAATGCGCGCCTGTACAAGTCACTGGCACAGAAAATACAGGAGTACGAACGACTCAAAGACTTCAACGAGAACATCGTCGAATCCATCAGCGTAGGCGTGCTGGTTACCGATCTGGAAGACCGCATCGAGTTCTGGAACTCGCAGATGGAGGTAGCTTTTGGCCGGACCCGGGCTGAAGTCCTGGGCCGTACTATCGGGGAGATCTTTCCCGCCCACTTCGCGCAGGAGTTCGATGCGCTGCCACAGAGTTCGGGCGTCCGCAATCTGTACAAATTCCGCCTGGAGACGCCGGCCGGCGAGATGCGGATCACCAACATCGCCATTGCTCCCCTGGTTACGCGCCACTTCGAAGTCATTGGCCGCCTGATGATCGTGGATGACATCACCGAACGGATGGAGTTGGAATCGCAGCTCTCGCAGGCCGAGAAGCTGTCTTCCATTGGTTTGCTCGCCGCCGGCGTGGCCCACGAAGTCAACACCCCGTTGGCGGTGATCTCCAGCTACACCCAGATGCTCTCCAAAGAACTTAGAGACGACGAGAAGAAATCGGTTTTGCTGGAGCGGATTACGCGGCAGGTTTTCCGCGCTTCCGAGATCGTAAACAATTTGCTGAATTTCTCGCGCACCAGCGGCAGCGAGTTCGACGAAGTGGATGTCAACAAGGTCATCCAGGACACCCTGTCGCTGCTGGAGCATCAATTCAAGGTATCCAAGGTGCACGTCGAGCAAGAACTGGATCCGGACCTGCCCAGCGTTTATGGCAACACCGGGAAGCTGCAGCAGGTTTTCCTCAATCTATTTCTCAATGCGCGCGACGCCATGCCGCGGGGCGGCATTCTGCGGGTTGCCACCTCGAACGGCAACGCCGTAAACATAGTGGTTGCTGATAGCGGCGGCGGAATTGCCCAGGAACACATTCGCCGCATTTACGACCCGTTCTTCACCACCAAGGGTACGGCCAGCGACAGTCAACGGCGCGGCACCGGGCTGGGACTTTCGGTGACTTACGGCATCATTCAGGAGCACGCGGGCAAGATCAGGGTCGACAGCCAGGTTGGCCAAGGCACGACTTTTCATCTCGAATTTCCCACCTTGAGGAAGGTCGTAAATGCCTGAAGCCGCAACCCTCGCTTCCCGCACTCGCGGGCACACTCCCTTGGCGGGAACCATCCTGATCATCGACGACGAAGCCGCCATCCGGGAATCCCTTCAGGTTCTGCTGGAAATGGAAGGCTACCAGGTAGAAACCGGCAGCACTGCGGAAGAAGGCATGGCCCGCCTGGGGGACGGCATCTTCGACCTAGTGCTGTTGGATCTCGCCCTGCCCGACAAGAATGGATTGGACGTGCTGGCGGAGCTGCGGGAACGCGACCCGGCCCTGAATGTCATCATGATTACCGCCTATGGCACGGTCGAGAATGCGGTCCAGGCGATGCAGCGGGGCGCGGTCAATTTCGTACAGAAGCCGTGGGACAACGAGAAACTTCTGGCCGACATTCGCGCGGCCATTGCCCGCCGCCGCGTGGAAGAGGAGAACGTCCAGCTCAAGCGGGCGCTGAAGCAACGCTACAACTTCGCCAATATCGTGGGAAAAAGTGAACCGATGCTGCGCATATTCGACCTGGTGGCGCAGGTGGCCCCCAGCCGCTCCACGGTGTTGCTCCAGGGAGAAAGCGGCACCGGCAAGGAATTGATTGCCAAGGCCATTCACATGAACTCCCCCCGCCGGGACCGCGCTTTCGTGCCCGTCAATACCGGCTCGATGCCCGCCGACCTGCTGGAATCCACTCTGTTTGGACACGTCAAAGGAGCTTTTACCAGCGCCGTGGCCAGCAAGAAAGGACTGTTCGAGGTCGCCGACCGGGGCACGATTTTTCTGGATGAGATCGGCACCATGTCGCCGGACACGCAGGCCAAAATCCTGCGGGTCCTGCAAGACAAGCGCTTCATGCATCTGGGCGGAGTCCAGGAGCTCCAGGTGGACGTGCGTATCATCGCCGCCACCAACATCGACTTGCAGCAACTGGTGCGCGAAGGAAAGTTTCGCGACGATCTTTATTACCGCCTGAACGTCATCTGCATCGATCTGCCACCCCTGCGGGACCGCAAAGAGGATATCCCCTCGCTGGTGAGCTTTTTCCTGAAAAAGTATGCGGAGGAAAATGAAAAGGCGCCGCCGCAGATGACGCCGGAAGCGCTCCGCCTGCTGCTGGACTATGCCTGGCCGGGAAACGTGCGCGAACTGGAAAACGCCATGGAGCGCGCCGTCGTCCTGGCCACAGGACCGACTGTAGGCCCGGACCTCCTGCCCAAGCACATCGTGGGCGGAAACGGTACCCCTTTGCCGGCCGTGGAATCACGTCCGGATGCTTCCTTGTTCGACATCATGGAAGACTGCGAGCGGCGCGTCATCTCCGATATGCTCGACAAGTGCAACGGAAACCAGACCGAAGCGGCCGAGCAGTTCCATGTCCCCCTCTCCACCCTGAACCAGAAGATTAAACGCCTGAATATTGAAGTAAAGAAGAAATCCCGCGAGTAGGCGCGGAGCCGTTTCCCGTTTCTCGTTGCTCACCTGTGATCTCTTCGTCACCCACAAATGGCCCCCAAAGCACGGACCAAGCAACGGCAAACGGGGAACGGGGAACGGGTTTACCCGGCTAGCTGATGTATTCGCGGATGTATGGATCGGGATTATTGACCAGGTCTTGCAGCGAGCCGTCAAAAATCACTTTGCCGTCCCGCAACAGCAGGAAGCTGGTGTGCACATTGATATGGCTGCCGGGTTCCAGGCGCACAACGCGATTGGCGTTGACATCGAAATAGTGTGTGGCCATGACAAAGGCGTCCTGCAGGCGATGCGTAACCAGGAGGGAACTGGCGCGATAGGCGTCGCGCTGTTTGACGATCAATTCGATAATGGTGGTCGAGGTTACCGGATCTAAACCGCCAGTCGGCGAGTCATAGAGCAGAATTTCAGGGCGGGTCACGATCGCGCGGGCAATGGCCACGCGACGCCGCATTCCCCCCGAAAGTTCCGCGGGCATCATGTCGAGGGTTTGCTCGAGTTCCACGAAGCGCAAGGCCTCGCGCACTCGTTGCTCGATTTCCGCTTCGGGAATATCGTGCTCCTCGCTCAACCGGTAGGCGACATTCTCGCGCACGGTGAGCGAATCGAACAGGGCGCTTTCCTGAAAGACCATCCCGATGTGGCGGCGCAGGTCGAAGAGCTCTCCTTCGCTCATTTTTGTGACTTCATGGCCGAGCACGAAAATGCGGCCGCGATCGGGACGGATGAGCCCCAGCGCCAGCTTCAAGATCGTGCTTTTTCCCGCCCCTGCCACCCCCAACAACATCTTGGTTTCGCCGCGCAGCAGTTCGAAAGAAACGCCGCTCAGCACCTCATGGCCTTCAAAGCCAATCGCCACATCCTCAAAAATGATGGCCCGGTGGCGCGACTCGGGGGTTTCCGGCGGAGCGATGGCGGGGGCAGAGAGGTCGGACATATTATTGCCCCGGGAACCAGAGCATCAGCAAGCGGGTGACGAACAGATCGACGACCACGATCAGGATGGAAGCCGCTACCACCGCCTGGGTGGTGGCTCGGCCGACGCCTTGCGTGCCGCCACGGGCCGACATTCCGTAGTAGCAGCCAATACTGGCGATGATGAAGCCGAACAGCACCGGTTTGACCAGTCCCATGACCACATCAGCCGCCACCAGCGACTGCCATGCGGTATGCCAGTATTGATTCGCGTCGAGGCCGAGCAACACGGAGGAAATTACCGATCCGCCCGCCAAACCACACAGGTCCGAGATGATGGTCAGGAAGAACAGCATCACCAGCGTGCTGATCACCCGTGGCGTGACCAGTTTCTTGATGGGATCCGTCCCCAGGGCGCGCATGGCGTCGATCTGCTCGGTGACCTTCATGGAGCCCAACTCGCTGGCCATTCCACTGGCATTCCGGCCCGCCACCATGAGACCGGTGAGCACCGGCCCCAATTCGCGCACCATGGAGAGCGAAACCAACTGGCCGATTAGCGACAGCGAGCCGAAGCGCTCCAGGGTATTGGCGCTTTGCAGCGCTAAGACCGCCCCGGTAAAAAAACCGGTAAGGATCACGATGGGGAGCGAACCCACACCGATCAAGTCCGCCTGTTGCAGGGTATCGCCCATGTAAAAGGGCCGGCGGAACAGGTTCGTAATCGCGCGCGTGGAGAGCTGGTAATACTCCTGGACGGCCAGTACTTTGTCTTTGGCAAATTCCGCTGGTGAAAGCAGTTCCATAAGCACGCAACGAACGAAGGAAATATATCAGATGTACGTTAACAGAAATGCCGTTATCCGTTTCCCGTTTCCCGTGTCGGTGGCGCTGGTCTCTTTTGTCGCGCGCTCGTCCTAAGCTCGGCCCTCAAATAGCAGGGGGCCGACAATCGTAGCGCTGGCGTTCATCCATGCAAATGCAGGAAACGGGCAACGGGGGACGGGAAACGGTATTCTGCTATTGTCACTAGCGATGGCCGCAACCCCGAGTCGCGCACCAGTCTTGATCTTGGCCAGCAAGGCTGTCGATGCCCAGCCGTATACTGCAGTCGCGAGCAAGCTGGGAATTGCCGCTGTCCTGGGAACAGGAGATAGCAGTCAGCCGTTTCTCTCGTTGAATTTCGCGCAGCGCGAATCGGCTCTCGACATTGTTCAGTATGCTTCCGAACATCCGCTCTCAGCCATGGTTGCGGTTGACGAAGCCGCCGCCCCGGCATGCGCGCGTGCCGCCGGCATGTTGGGATTGCGCTGGCACCCCCCGCGAGCGGCCGATGCCTGCGCCGATAAGAACCTCCTCCGCGAAAAATTAGGCGCCGCGGGAATCATTACTTTCAGTTTGGCCCCGGCGGCGGAGCGGTACGCATGCGGGGTAGCCGCAATTGCGCAGGCTGGCAAACTGCGCGTGCTGGGTGTTGTGCCCATGGAATCCCAACCAGCGGCGGAACGGAGCTTGGTATTCCAAACCGTGCGGCGAGCTGTCCACGCTGCTGGCTTGTCGTATGGCCCGGTGTCCGCGCGGCTGGAGGTTGCCGGTGAGAAGGTCTCGATTCTCGACTTGGCGCCAGTGATTCCCGTCGCCTTCGAAGACCAGCTACACTTCCGCATTCCCCTGGTAGATGACGATGTCTCGCTCTGCGAAGTGGTACTACGGCACGCGTTGGGCATGGACATTAGCCGGGTCTATCGCCGCCAGGTTCCTGCGAGGTAGGCCTTTTTGCATCGCGCTACACACGGCAACATCTAAGAAGCTGGAGGTAAGCGAGACTAGTATGTTTTGCGATATAACCAACTTCGGAACGCCGCTCAGTGGGCGGCTAGTTTCGAATAGCAATAATACGGCCCGGAACGAAACAGCGTCCAGCAGCCACCAGCAGTCTGCGGAAGCGAATCCGGTAAATAGCCGTTTGGAATCGGAAGACGAAGCTTAATCAGCTTCGCCGTGATCTACCACACTTCTTATGCCCTCTTACGCCCCCCTTCGGGGGCGGGCATCTCAATAGTGGACCCATTTCCCCTTCCCGCCCCTATTTCGGGGCTACGCTGAGTCGTCAAATGCGTCCTTCGCCATTGCTGCACTCGGGGCCAGGCGATAGACTCTGATTGTTTCCCATTCGGGCCCTATCATGGCTGATGGCACGGATACAGTTGCTGTAACCGGGGCAGGCGGGTTAACCACGGCCGAGCTGGATGGCGTTGCGAATGCCGGACCTTACGGGGTTTCGGATCGGAGCGATCGTTTGCCCTGGACCGCCGTCGCAGCGGTGGCGTTGGCGGGCGCAGTATCGTTTTTAAACCTGTGGGCCACCCAGCCGCTGCTGCCGTTGCTCGCGCAAGTGTTTTCCGCCTCCAAGTCAGCCGTGGGAATGACGATAAGCGCTTCGACGATTGCGGTAGCGCTGTCGGCGCCGTTCTGCGGAGTTTTGGCGGAACGCATCGGGCGGAAGCGCGTCATTGTGATTGCGACTTTCCTACTGGCCGTACCGGTCCTGATGGCGGCTACCTCCCGTACCCTGAATGAACTGATTTTCTGGCGCTTTCTCCAGGGCATCGTCACGCCGGGAATTTTCGCCATCACCGTAGCGAGCATTACCGAGGAATGGCCATTGCAGGACGCCCCGAAGGTAATGTCGGCCTACCTGTGCGGCTGTGTGATCGGAGGTTTTTCCGGCCGGGTGTTCAGCGGCCATGCCGTGACCCATCAGGTGTTTCCGGGAGTGGTTCCCAACTGGCGCGTGGGATTCGTTGTACTGGGCACTTGCGCTCTCGTCTCCGGCGCCCTTCTGGCGCGCTGGCTGCCCAGAGACAGCAAGACGGAGAAGCAAATCGCCGGAGCAGCGCCGCGAAATAATGTGTTCCGCCATCTGCGCAATGCGCAACTGGCCGCGACCTACGTGGTGGGTTTCAATGTGCTGTTTTCGCTGGTGGCCATCTTCACCTACATCAACTTTCACCTGGCAGCGCCTCCCTATTTCCTGAGTCCAAGCCAACTGAGTCTGGTGTTCATGGTGTATCTGGTAGGCCTGGTGATCACGCCCCTGGCGGGTATATGGATTGCGAAAGTGGGATCGCGCAAGGCCTTAATGACGGCTGAACTGGCAGGCATGGCCGGGGGGCTGCTGACCCTGCTGCACCCCTTGTGGGTAATCCTTTTGGGACTAACCCTCTGCTCCCTGGCGGTCTTTGTCTGCCAGGTGGCGGCGAGCGTTTATATACAGGTGGCGGCCCCGGCGGGCGAGCGGTCCTCGGCGACCGGCCTCTACGTTGCCTTCTACTACATTGGAGGAAGCGTCAGCGGGGTTTTGCCGGGCTATCTGTGGCACTTGGGAGGATGGACGGCTTGCGTGATGCTGGTGCTTATCGTTCAGGCCGTCACCATCGTGACTGCAGGACTGGGGTGGAAACCGCTGGAAAATGGTAACCCCCAGGTTGCGCGCGTTATTTTGACGGATGGCTAATCTTACTGCTGAACCACCTGACCTGCCCGGGGATGCACTTCTTCGTTCTTGATCTCAGAGCTGTCCCATCCTCCACCTAGCGCCTTCACCAGATAGAGGGAAGCGACCATCTGCTGCCCGAGGAGCTGCGTGGCCAAACGTTCGTTATTCAGCAAAGTTGTTTGCGCGGTGATTACGTCCAGGTAGGTCGTCAGGCCGCCGGTGTACCGGTTATTCGCCAAGGTCAGGGCGCGCCGGGAGTCGTCGACCGCGGTCCGCTGGGTGGCCAAGGCCTGCGACAGCGTTTGCAAGCCGGACAAACCATCCTCCACTTGCTGGAAGGCGGTCAGAACGGCCTCCCGATAGTTCGCTACCGCCTCGTTGTATCCCGCCTTGGCCGCCTCCAGATTGGCGCGGTTGCGGCCGCCGCTGAAAATCGGTTGCAGCAGGTCGCTTCCCAGCGACCAGAAAGTGCTGGGAGCATTGACCAGGGTCGCGATGTCGCGGCTCTGCCACCCGCCGGACCCGGAGAGCGTGATGTGTGGATAGAACGCCGTGGTGGCAATTCCCACCTGCGCATTCTGGTAGGCCATGAGCCTTTCATAGGTTGCTATGTCGGGCCGACGTTCCAGCACATCCGACGGAACGCCGAGCGGGACCGGCGGCGGAACGGTCCGCAGCGGGGCAACGGGAACACTGAAGGTAGATGCCGGGTTCCCGGTCAAAACCGCCAGAGCATGTTCGTACTGCGCCCGCTGTTGCTGCAACAAGGAAACCTGCGCCACGGTCGCATCCAGCAAGGCGGCCTGTTGCGCGACCTCCAGGCCGTTGGCCACGCCGCCTTCGTGGCGCCGCTGTACCAGCTCAAGTCCTTTGCGTTCGATACTCACCAGTTCCTGCACTACGGCGGTCTCGGCATCGAGTTCGCGCAGGCTGAAGTAGTCGGCAGCCAGCTCGGAGGCCAGCACCAGTTGCACATTGGCCAAGTCGGCGGCTGTGGACTGCAACGCAGCATTGGCCGCTTCCATATTCCGCCGGACGCGCCCGAACAGATCCACCTCGTAACTTAGAGCAAAGGGGATCATGAAGTTGTATTCGGTATCCGGAGGGATAGGCGGCTTGGAGGCCAGCAAAGGACGATTGCCCGAGGCGCGCACCCGCTGCCCGGAAGGATCGGCCGTCAATTGCGGGAAGAACCCCGCGGAAGCCACCCGCGCCAGCGCCCGCGCCTGGTCCAAACGATTCTTGGCGGCGGCCAGGGACTGATTGGCCGTGAGCAACTGCTGTTGATAGGCGTTGAGCTGGCTGTCGTTGAAGATGGTCCACCAGGTGCCTTTGGGAACAGCATCCCGGGGAACCGCAACCTCCCAGGGTGGAGCGGTCTTCCAGGCTTGCGGCGCCGGCGCGGGCGGCCGAGCGTATTTGGGACCCACCGTACATCCCGCCAGCCCGAGCCCGGCCAGGACACAGACGGCAGCAGCAAACCGCCGGATCACTGGCTGCCTCCCTGTCCCGAAGTCACCACCCGTACCTGTTGGCCTTCTTCGAGCGAATCGGAAGGATTAATGATTACCTGCTCCTGCAGGCTAAGGCCACCCAGGATTTCCAGCGTTGCACCATAATCGCGGCCAATGGAAACGGGGCGCAATTGTACTTTTCCATCGGCGCCCACCACCGCCACGCGCGCTCCCTCGGCGCGGAACAACATGGCGTTCACCGGAACCGTAACCTTCTTCGCGCCGCTGTCCACCGCGAAATGTACCTCCCCGAAGGAGCCGGGCAAAAGCCGCCCGTCTTTATTGGGCACATCCACCTCGGTGAGCAGCGTGCGGGTAGCCGCATCGATGGCTTCCGCCGTGCGCACGACCGAGCCCTGAAATGTCTGTCCGGGAAATTCCTGCAAGCTGACCCAAGCTTTCATGCCAGTAGCAATGTCGGGCGCATAGGCCTGCGGCACGCTGACAAACACGCGCAGGGGATCGACCTTCGCCAGGTCGAACAGCTCCCGGCCACCGGCGCCGGCGTTGATCAAGGCGCCGGGGTCGACGTTGCGGCGGGTCAGCACGCCGGAAAACGGGGCATAGATATTCTTGAAGGATTCCATCTGCTCCAGACGGCGGACGTTAGCCTCTGCGGCCGCCAGGTTCGCCTTGCTCTGCTGGTACAGGCTGCTTTGCTGATCGGCTTCCTGCTGGGAAACCGAATCGGTCTGGCGGAGGTTTTGCCAGCGGTCATTGGAAGTCCGCGCCAAATCCAGTTGCGCTTCCACTTGCTGCCTGGTGGCGCGCGCCTGCAACAATTCCTGGTCGACCTCCGGGGTATCGATCTTCGCCAGCAGTTCGCCCTGTTTGACCCGGCTGCCGATGTCCTTGTACCAGCGCACCAGGTAGCCATTGGTACGGGCATAGATAGGAGACTCTTCGTAGGCCTGCAAGGTTCCGGGGAGCACGAGTTCCTGATCGGGTTTTTCCGCCTGCGGACGGATGACAGCTACCGCGGGGACGGAGTTCTTCTGCGTTTCTTTGGCCAGTACCCCTTCATCCTGAGCGCGTTTAAGCAACGTCAGCGCGCCACCCAGCAGAAGCGCCAGCAGGACCGCGCCCACCACCAGCATCACGGTCCGCGCTCTGACAGGAGTCGCCCGAGGCCCGGCGTCGTTTGGCGGCGCCGCAATATGAGTTTTCGGCTCTTCCGGCCGCTCCAATTCCAATTCTGAATCCATGTATGTCATCCACTCCTTAAAACTCCTGCAGCTCGTGCTCTGCAGGACGAAGCTTGGTACGCGCGA